>CEUZ01138310.1_pt1 | contig 49591 bp, 50 predicted proteins | sample 361511 | NCBI WGS metagenome assembly CEUZ01 (sample SAMEA2622822, study PRJEB7988) | marine metagenome | biome: marine biome (ENVO:00000447); feature: surface water layer (ENVO:00002042); material: "saline water (ENVO:00002010), including plankton (ENVO:xxxxxxxx)" | depth 5 m
CAGACACCTTTAGAGTTTATGTTCATAACTTTGTCATAATCTTCTTCGGTGCATTGATCTATTGGTTTATCAAACAGTCCAATGCCAGCGTTATTAAATGCAAAATCTAATTGATTATGTGACTTTATGATTTGCTCCATTAGTGCTTTCACTTCTGATCCATTTGACACATCGGTACGGATAAAATGAGCTAAGCCTCCATTTTCTATAATCTTAGATGCTGTTTTATTTCCGGATATTTCATCCAGATCAGAACAAATTACCGTTGCACCTTTTTCAGCAAACTTCATGGCACTTGCTCTGCCGATACCGTTTGCTGCGCCGGTTACTAAAGCAACTTTTCCAGAAAATTGTTTATCTGCCACTTTTTACCTTTCCGTCCATCTTTATTTGCTAATGGGCTATTTATTCTTGCTCAGTAAATAACTCTGACCTTATCTGGTCAACTAATATTGACTCTTCGGGAAATTCCCCTGTTTCTAGCTTTGAATACATTAGTTTATCGCCGACAGAAACTTCGAAAGCCCCCCCGTCAGCTGGAATCAACGAAATGCCACTTATATCCCACGAACATAAGTTCATTAGTTGCTTTGACAGGCTAACTGCCTGTGGAACATAATCTCAGGGAACACAGTATTTAATAATAATTAATGGTCTCGATTTTACATCGCCTAACACAAATTCCTCCTTACGCTTGTGACTCATATTTTTAATAAAATTCTAATTTTGAAGTTTAAAATCATACCGGTATAGTTACAATAGAGCTTTAACAACTTTAGTGAATCTTTCCATCTTAAATAGAGTTTCATCTATATCTTTTCCTTTGTAGTCCAGTGTTAAATAACTGATTCCAATTTCTCCGAGGTTATATATGTCTTCTGCAACTTGTGATGGTTCCCCGGTCAACAATCTCCTATTTCCATTTTCATCAAATGTTGTATCTGTATCCGAGTACCACATTTCAGCACTTAGAGCTACATCTATCGTATTAATATCTCGATTAGCATCATCTAGCTTGAAGTTCAATTTGCTAATGCCCTCTTTTAAACGATCGATCGTGTCTAGTGGATATTGTGGATTGTTTCCAAATGGGTACCATACATCTCCATAATTTGCCGCTCGCCTAATTGCAGCCGGGCTCTCCCCGCCAATCCATACTGGAGGATAAGGTTTTTGAATAGGTTTGGGCGCAAAGTAAATGTCTGAAAAAGATACATAATCCCCTTTAAACCTAGGGTTTGTACTGCCCCATAGTTCCTTAAAAGCATTGATATATTCGTTAGTTACGGCACCGCGTTTTTTAAAGGTATCTAGGCCTAGTGCCTCAAATTCCTCTTCCATCCATCCAGCACCACAACCCACAATTAACCGACCGTTAGAAAGGACGTCGATTGTGGCCAATATCTTCGCTGTCAGAACTGGTTGACGATATGGCAATATACACACTGAACTTAAAAGGTTGATTTTGTTTGTATGGGCGGCTAAATAAGACAGTGTAGTAAGCTGCTCGAAATGTAATCCTTGATCATCTTCCCCCTGACTTTCTTTGCTTGACCATTCTCCCAGGAAAGCTCCGGAGTCACTGTATGGGTAGCTTGATTGAATTGATCTTGGAACAACTAGGTGGTCACCTATATGTAAATAATCAAAACCTATTTGTTCTCCATGTTTAGCTACCCGAGCTAAATTGTCGGCACCGGCAAAAACACCAGATGTAGGAACTTCGAAACCGAAATTCACTTTTTCACCTGGGAAATTACTTCTGTGTAAAATGCGTCCATGCGTTCTTTAGATTCTCCCGTTGATGATGAAAGTAGATCAAATCCAAGGACATCAATCAGAAGATAATCGACACCGACTTCTTCGAGTTGACTAATGTCAGATGCTATTTGATTAAAGTTGCCGGTCAAAATAGTTCTATCACCACTTTCAGACATATGGGCTTTTCTTTCATCGTACCAGCTGGCTGCATATGCTAGAGATATTCTGTCAGGATCTCTGCCAGCTTCATCGGCATTTTGCTTAACTATTTCAAAGTAACTATAAAGCTTTTCAGGTTTTTGTAGCCTGTATTTTGGGTTATTACCTATTGGATACCAAACATCAGCATACCTGCCAGCTCGCCTCAATGCAGCAGGACTTTCTCCGCCAGTCCATATTGGTGGGTGTGGTTTTTGTGCTGGTTTTGGTTCGAAAGCTATATTGCTAAAAGAGACATGGTGTCCTTTAAAGTTCGGATTATTAGATGTCCACATTTCCTTAAATGCGGAAATATATTCATCCGTAACTCGACCTCTTGAATCATAGGTATTTAATCCCAGGGCTATGAACTCTTCCTCCATCCAACCTGCGCCAAGGCCTACTAGTAATCGACCTTTGGACAGCACGTCAACGGTTGCTAATACTTTACCTGCATGTATAGCTGATCTATATGGAGTTACCATAACACTGGTTAACAGCTGTGCTTTAGATGTTGCTCCAGCAATGAATGCGAGGGTTGTTAATTGTTCTAAACAGTCGCCAATAAATTCGCCCCCCGGAAATTCCCCGGAGTCTGTATAAGGGTAACTTGATGATATGTCCATAGGCACTACTATATGATCTGACACAGCCATAAAATCAAATCCTAAACATTCACCTTGCGTGGCAAGGCTGGTAAGCCCTTCTCTAGTTGAGAGGGGGCCTCTGTTAGGGAGTACAAAACCAAATTTCATGCTATTAGATCGATCCAACAATAATGCTAGATTTAGATACTGTCAACGCCTTGACACTTAAGAACACTAGTGCTAAATTTATACAGAACATACGTGCGCAAACTGTATGTCAGCTTTAATCAGCTCTACAAAATAACTTTAATTTGATGCTAAATTCAAATCAAATAAGGAAAAAAATGATTAAGAAGTTATCGGAAAGACAAGAGAGTATTTTGACATATATAAAGGATTTTTTGGATGAACATTCATATCCTCCAACAGTAAGAGATATACAGACCGGCTGTAATATCAGCTCTACTTCCGTTGTCGACTATAATCTTCGCATCCTGCAGCGAGATGGATATTTAAAACGTGAAACTGAAGTTTCAAGAGGAATAGAGTTATTGGGATCAAATAAACCCAAAATTCAAGATTTTGTTTCAGTGCCTATATTAAGTAATATAGCAGCTGGAGAACCCCTTTCTGTTAACACTCAAGACAATTGGAATCATGAAAATACAGAAACAGTAGACCTGCCCAATTTTTTGGTTGATGGAAAAGATGATGTTTTTGGTGTACGAGTAAAGGGACAATCCATGATTGACGCTTTTATAACAGATGGCGATTTGGTTTTATTAGAGCCAACAAATAATGCAGTCAATGGTGATATGGTGGCCGCATGGATTCAAGAGAATCAAGAAGTAACCCTTAAACATTTTTACTTAGAAAATGGAACGGTTAGATTACAGCCTGCGAACCCTACTATGGACCCTATATATGTTCCCGCGGACAAAGTTTCTGTGCAGGGCCGTGTTGTAGGGGTGATACGCTCGGTTAATTGATTCGAAATTGTAACCACCTAAAGAGTTCATAGCATATCGGCGCTCTCCGCAGCACGGTTCCTTAATGATCTTCCTAACTTAGCTAACCATATGCCGGCTTCGAATAATACGATTATAGGCACAGCAACTAACGTTTGGTTGATTGGATCAAAAGTAGGGGTTATTAATGCGCCCAATACAAACGCAATTATAATTGCGTATTTTCGTCTATGAGCTAGCCACTCTGGGCTCACAATCCCCAAGCGCGACAGAAAAAACAATACTACTGGGGTTTCAAATACGACGCCCATCCAAAATAACAAAGATAACATTAAGTTAACGTAAGTGCCAATTCGAGGCATTGGAGTAGCTATTTCACTTCCGAAGTTCAGTAAAAAGTTAACTGCTGGAGGGAATATAATCCTGTAGCCAAATCCAGCACCTATAACAAAAACAATTAAGCTTACTGGTAGCAGAATATATAGATAACGACGCTCATTGGGTTTTAATCCAGGTGCTAAGAATAGGATGACTTGCAATAGCACGAAAGGCAAAGATGCAGTAACTCCGACAGTTAGGGAAGCCCTCATAGCTATTCCAATAAACTCAGTTAAATCGAGATAGACTGGTTTACCTTGTGGAACGTTGGCAAATCCTTGAGCAGGCTCCATTAATAACGTTAGTATCTGAGCATGGAAGACAAATGCCAATGCTGTTGTTAAAAAGATAAATCCAGCTGACCACATCAGTCTTTTACGTAGCTCTACTACGTGTTGGCCGATGTTCATTTCGTTAGGATTTGCCAAATGACTCATCCTTTTCATTGTTGTCAGCTGATTTAGAAGTGTTGGATTCCGTTAATAAGGAAGTTGGGTTTTCTAAATCATCATCAGCTACTTCATCTAATTCCACTAACGACCTTAAAGACTTAATTGGTTTTTCGTTGCCCTCAGTAATAGAATTTTGAAGTTCAGATCCCATTTTCCGAGCGTCACGAACAAACTTTCCAATTTCTTTTCCCATTCCTATCATTTTGGTGGGCCCTAAAATTAGAAACGCAATTATAAAAATAGTTAGTATCTCGAGGGATCCCATCCCAAGAAAATTCATGTGCCCTCCAGTGCTTTTCTAATAGCTCGACCTCGTTGGTTTAGCAATCTCCGCAAGAAAGCAGTTTAATGCTTTTAGCAAAATCTGACGATATTTTATCAATTTGTTGCTTCAAGGCACATATTGGCAACCCAACCACGTTTAAATAACATCCATCTATTTTCGTAGCAGGTTGAAATTTCTTGTCTTGAATTGCATAACCACCTGATTTGTCAAAGACAGTACCAGTTGCAACGTAGTTGTTAATTTCCTCGTCACTGTAATTTCTAAAATTAACTCTAGTAATTGTGCTAACAACTATGGGATCTTCGATTGCCAGTATGTTTATTGAAACTGATGTTGAAACTATATGGTCTCTATTCCTGAGCATAGCGAGCATTTTGATGGCTTCAATTTTTGAAGATGGTTTAAGTAAGATATTTCCATCTACCGAGACTGCGGTGTCTGCACTCACGCAAAACTTGTTTGGATATTTGTCAATGTAGATCGACTTAACTTTTTCTAAGGCGATTCTTGCTGTGTAGGCTTGAACTGATTCGTTTTTATCAGGCGAGTCTTCTTTATAGCCCGATGGTTGTATAGCAAAAGAATTCGGCCAAGCATTGTCAATGATCTCAATGCGCCTTGGAGATTTAGAAGCTAATACTAAAATAGGGCTAGATAAATTGGTCATAGGAAATATTGTGCCATACAGAAATCTACAAATTGGAATTTAATGTTACAACGCACTCTACATGGTGGGTCTGAGGAAACATGTCTATTGGCTGGACATCAATAACTGAATATCCTCCTTTAACAAGGTATGACAAATCACGAGCTAGTGTTGTCGGGTCGCATGATACGTAAACAATTCGCTTTGGCAGTTTAATTAAAATAGATTTTAAAACTTCTATATGACATCCATATCTGGGTGGATCTAAAATCACCGCATCTGGCTTAAAAGGAAGATTTAGGATGGCGTCCTCTGTTTTGGATTCAATATACTCTATATTATTTAGACCTGCTAAATTAATTTTCGCATCTTTAATTGCTGCCCCAGATTCTTCGATCGCAATTACTTTTGATGCTTCTTTCGAAACTACAGCAGAGAAAGTACCAACACCCGCATAGGCATCCACTACGTTACTTGAACCGCTCAGATTACAATTTTGTTTAACAATCCTTCCGAGCTTTTCAGCCTGTAATGTATTAACTTGGAAAAATGATGGTGAAGCTACTCTGAAATAACGGTCATGCAATAATTCACGATAATGGGTCTGGCCTGTCATCATTTCTACTTGTGGATTTTTAATTATGGGTTGAATTAGCCATTCATTTGTATTGATTCCATGTCTTACACTCAATTGGCTCGTCTCTCCAACTTTGCCTTGCAATAGAGTCAAAAGTTTATTGATGCCTGCAGTCATTAATTTGCAGCTGTCTATAGCTACAAACCGACGTGTGATCCGGTTCACAAATCCTAATTCACCCTCTTTCCTGACTGTAAATCTTGCATGATTTCTATAGTTGAATATGTCAGGGCTAGGCAAAGTTGGCTGAACATTTAATTCTGAAAGTTCAGCATATGCTTGGAATTGATTTTTTACTTCATTGGCTTTAATAATCAATTGATATGAATAATCAATATGCTGCCACTGACACCCGCTACACGGTCCAAAATAGGGGCAAGGAGGCTCGATTCTATGTTCTGATCTAACTATCACATCTAAAACAACTCCAAATGTGATTTCCTTACGCCTTTTGTTATATCGATGGATTCCAACGAGTACTTCCTCATTTGGTATGCCTCCGAAAACTTTTATTTCAACATTCTCATATAGGGCGCTTGTGTCTCCAAGTGAATCAAACTCGCCTAACTTTAGACGTGCTGTTTCTGTATTTTCAAATGTATCAAGCAATGTTTATTAGCACTTTCTTTAACGAAATTAATAACATTACTTTACATAGAAATACAGCGTCAGACTACAAAGTTAGTGCCATGTTTTGATAATATGATTGGTATGGTTGAATTAACTGAAAAGAGAACGCCTAGACGCTTGCCCTCTTGGCTGAAGGTTAAAGCTCCAGGTAGTGCAAAATACTTAGAGTTAAAACAGTTATTAAAGGAAGGCGCCCTTAATACAGTATGTGAAGAGGCGCATTGCCCAAATATTGGTGAATGTTGGACCCTCGGAACAGCTACTTTTATGATATTGGGTGACACTTGCACTCGGGCATGTGCGTATTGTGCGGTAAATACAGGTAAGCCTCAGGAACCAGACTTATTTGAACCTGCCCGTCTTGCCCAAACCGTCGAAAGAATGAAATTGGAATATGCTGTCATAACATCTGTTGATAGAGATGATCTAAAAGACGGCGGAGCATCCTTTTTTGCTTCTTGTATACGTCTTATTAATAAACGAGTGCCTGATTGCAAGGTGGAAGTATTGATACCAGATTTCAATGGAGATCAAAGTGCGCTCAAAACTGTTATGAGTTCTGAACCTAGTACCTTAAACCATAATATAGAGACTGTTCGCAGAATCTTTCCTAAAGTAAGACCGAAGGGCGACTATGACATGTCTCTTAAATTGCTTGAGAAGGCGAAAATTCTTAAACCTGACATTCCGACAAAATCTGGAATGATGGTAGGTTTAGGTGAAACTTACAGTGAAATTAGTGAAACCTTGAGGGATTTGAGAAGTTCTGATTGTGATTTATTAACCGTCGGACAGTATTTACGGCCTTCTCAAAAACATTGGCCAGTAGTCAAATGGTATACAAATACCGATTTCATGAAAATAAAAGAAGAAGGATTATCTCTTGGGTTCAAGCATGTCGCAGCGGGACCTTTGGTGCGCAGTTCTTATCATGCAAATGAGCAGCATGAAGCTGCACTATAACGCTTTCTAGTTTACCGTGTACGGCATCATCCAGCCGAAAACACCTGCGAATATCAATATAATTGGTAATGCTTTTACGAGCACAGTTTTATTCATATATGCAATGATTAATATCGTTGAGGCAGGAAAGATAAGAGTCACCAAAGTAAAAACCAAGTTAGGACTTCCAAGTCCATTCGCAGGATTTATTTCTTCTAACAACACAAATGCTGCGCCATGAATTATTCCCACAATAGACCACATAATATAAATAAGGCCAATCATTATAAGAACAAAAAGTGTAGGGCTTCGTCGAGTATTGACATATTTTATTACTTTAGACTCAGCAGTTATATATTTAGTGAATATCAATGCGCCTCCTGAAACAAACACTGAAGCCATTAACAAGCCTAAAAGTGCACCGGCAATTATTGCTTCAATCATTAATGCTTAGTTCCATTCAACTGCCTTAGTTGGCTCTACTACGTACGATTTGAAACCTGTTTTTTTATTTAGTAACAACGAAAGTGCAGTAGCTATTTCTCTGGATTCAACAAGAGTGAATAATGATGGCCCAGCCCCACATATATGAATTTCTTCACTCCAAATCTCTGAAAATATTTGGAGCGTTGATTTTAATTCAGGAAACAATTCACTTGAAATCGGATCAAAAACATTGAACAGTAATTCAGGGGGAATGTCACCCCTGCTTCTTATTCTCGATTCAAGTTTCCGAGTCAAAGCCCCTTTTGTGTAATGACTAGATGTCACTTTGCTAAACATAAGCCTAGTCTTGTTATTAATTGGTATATCAGGCGATAGGATCACAGCATATTTTATGTTTGCCTGTGGTAGCTTTCGTATAATATCCCCTTTCCCTTGTACCATTGCAGTGCCATTATGCAAGAAAAATGTTATATCAGAGCCGAAAGATCTTGCGATAGGGCTTAACTGATCAATCTTCAATCCCAATCCCCATAATTTATTTAAGCCAATCAAAGTAGTGGCTGCGTCGCTACTACCACCTCCAAGCCCAGCTGCAACTGGTATATTTTTAGACAGAGTAATTTTTGCTCCTGTTGATATTTTGTACTGATTCCGCAAAGCGTTAGCGACCAAGTATGCTAGATTGGACTCCTTTTTGATTAGCATGTTCGAGCAAAATATCTCTAATTCAGAGGATTCTTCTATTTTGATTTCATCACATAGATTTACCGAGACAATAATTGATGTTAAGTCATGAAACTGATCAGGCCGTTTACCCAAAATCTCTAATGTCAAATTTATCTTAGCAGGAGCAAGTAGGTTTAATTGACTCAAAACTTAACTCCCATCTCATAAAAAATCATATATAGTTTTTCCCAGTCTGATATTGATAAAACTTGAGGTCTAGATTTCGAATCGATTCCGGCTGTTTCCAAAGCGTCCACAATTTTCACTTTAGATAAGTCCGTAGCGTTTTCAAAGCAATTATGTATTTGTTTTCTGGGTGCAGAAAAACCGGCCCTAACCATTGCTAGAAAGTCGGATTTTGGAAATTGATTTGTTGAAAGTTTATTATGTGGTTTCAAAGATATGACCGTTGATTTTACTTTTGGCTTTGGACTAAATACTGAGGGACCTACCGTGAAAAGTTTTTGGATTGAACATTCTGATTGAAACTCAACTGAAAGATAACCCATTTTACCGGGCTGAGCAGCAATCAGGTCGGCCACTTCTTTTTGCAACATTGCAGTAATTAAACAGGGTTTATGATTCAAATTTACGTAATGTCGGATAATAGGTGAAGCAACGTTATAAGGCAGATTTCCGATCATTTTGTAGCTAGTGGTTGGTGTGATTAATGTTTCTATATTGAAGTTTAATGCGTCATCATTTACCACGGTTACATTAGGTTTTGACTCAAATTTTAATTGCAATCTTTTTGATAGGAGATCATCCATTTCTATGCAAATAAGAGTTTTAACTTTATTGGCTAGAATGTCGGTTAAAACACCTTTGCCAGAGCCTATCTCTACTACTGTGTCATTGTGTGAAGGGGAAATAGCATCAACAATGCGATCAGCCACACTTATATCTACTAAAAAATTTTGCCCAAGGGACTTCTTCGCTTTCATTATTCACTTGTTTTAAGGCTAAAAGCTTTCTTTTTGGAACATCTACGAAACTTTGGTGGCTGCGCACCCACTGTCGATCTTTTCGATGTCACTTAAATTAATAGACCGACTCAAGTCAGGCGATCCCACGGCACCCGAAATGACTTACTTGCCGCTGCTTCCTTCCGGACCTGACGGGGTTCGGTAAGCTTTCGTCGCGTAGGACCCAACTCTCAACATCGAACCAAAAAGACATTGGTGAATCAAATTGACCTTCATAGGGAATTCAGTCTCGCTGTAGCGGATTGCGAGTATAGGGCACCGCTAGCTCCCCACCTAGCACAGCCAAGTTAATCTTAAGGCTCAGTGATCTGTTTGTGCAACCCGTTTGAACAGCCAATTAATCTCATCAGTGTAATTGAAATTTAAGAATTAAATAACAAGTTATTGTTTTTACCTCTCAATTTTTAATATTGAAAGGAAGGCTTCTTGTGGTATTTCTACACGGCCTACTTTTTTCATTCGCTTCTTACCCTCAGCCTGTTTTTCTAACAACTTTCTTTTTCGGGTAACGTCGCCACCATAACATTTAGCTAGAACATTTTTGCGTAAGGCACGGACTGTCTCTCTTGCCAGTATCTTGTTTCCTATAGATGCTTGAATTGGAACTTCGAATAGTTGTCTAGGGATGAGATCCTTTAATTTTGCTGTCAAATCCCGGCCATGTTGGTAGGCATTTGTTTTATGAGACACAAATGACAGTGCATCCACTGTTTCCCCATTAACTAGGATTTCTAGTTTGACTAGCTTTCCTGGCCTGTAATCTGACATAGAGTAATCCATCGATGCATATCCCTGTGTACGAGATTTTAACTGGTCGGCGAAGTCGATCAAAACTTCTGATAGCGGAACTTTATATTCGAACATTACTCGATGTCCCTGTGCCACTCCAGGATCGAAATCATCTCCGGAAGATTGAATGTATTCCATTTTTTCAAGCTCACCCCTACGACCGTTGACTAGTTCCATAATTGTTCCTATATAACTGTCGGGTGCCAATATATTTAAATTTAACCAAGGTTCTTTTATTTCAGATATTGTTTGCGGAGCAGGCATCTCGGCCGGATTATCAATTTCTAAGGATGAACCATCGGTTAATGAGATCTGATATGCTACTCCAGGAGCAGTTGCAAGTAGGGTTAAGTTATATTCCCTTTCTAATCTTTCCTGAATTATTTCCATATGAAGTAATCCTAGAAATCCACATCTAAAACCTGGCCCTAGCGCTGTTGATTGTTCTGGTTGATATGTTAAAGCAGCATCATTTATCGCTAATTTTTCTAATGCGTCTCTAAGATCAGAATAGCTCTCCCCATCGGCAGGGTATAACCCTGCAAAAACCATTGGTTTTGTTGCATGGTAAGTTTCCCAAGGTGATGCGGATCCGTTAAAAAGTGTTGTTATAGTGTCGCCCACCGGCGCATCCCCAACTTGCTTGAAACCAGTGGCAATATAACCTACCTCTCCCGTATTCAAATGTTCTGTTGGAGATTCCTTTGGGCTAAATGCTCCAACTTCCAGTGATTCTCCAGTGGTTCCTTTAGCCATTAATTTTAGTTTGGAACGTGAAGGAATAGATCCGTCAAATACTCTCACGTATGCAATAACACCTTTATACGGATCGTATTTCGAATCAAAAATAAGCGCGCGCAATGGTCCAGTCGAGTCACCTTTCGGTGACGGTATTCTATTCACGATTGCATCCAATAAATCACGAACCCCATCTCCAGTTTTACCGGAAACATAAATAACTTCGGATTCATTGAACCCGAAGCTTTCACATACTTCGGACGCTACTCGCTTTGGTTCTGCTGCATCAAGATCGATTTTATTTATTACAGGTATAATTTTTAAATCGCGTTCTATTGCCAAATATACATTTGCTAAAGTTTGTGCCTGAATTCCCTGTGTGGCATCAATAACCAGAAGAGCTCCCTCGCAGGCAGCTAAAGATCTAGAAACTTCATATGTGAAATCTACGTGCCCGGGGGTGTCTATAAGGTTTAGTTGAAAGATCGAATTGTCAGTTGACTGGTGTGATAGGCGTACGGCTTGGGCCTTTATGGTAATACCCCTTTCTCTCTCTAGGTCCATCGTGTCAAGATGTTGTTCCAAGAGGTCTCGTGAACTTACGGCGCCGGTTTCCGCAATTAACCTATCTGCAAGAGTGGACTTGCCGTGATCAATGTGAGCTATGATACAGAAATTACGGATGTTGGAAATGTGTGTCGATGTCATTATTCTAATAACTAAATTCTTTTTTTTATTTAAGTTGTTGAACTGGAGTTAATAGAGAGCTTATTATTGGTACAATTATTTTAAACTGGGGAAGGAGGGACTCGAACCCACACGCCTTACGGCACATGATCCTAAATCATGCTCGTCTACCAATTCCGACACTTCCCCGAATTGATACTAATGTGATTATATCTTTGAGAGTCGAGCTAAGCACAATAAAAATAGGTTGTTTTAAAATATCTAAATCAATTTTTCGGGAAAATATTATTAAATGATTCCTATGCTACTCATGGGCTTATGCCAAGGTTTATTCGAGTGGTTGCCAGTTTCCTCAGAGGGGATGATAGCAACTATATATTCATTTGTTTTTGAAAAAAGTTATCAAGAGTCCATACAGTTTGCACTATGGTTGCATTTGGGAACTGTACCTTCTGCTGTAATTGTTTTTAGGAAATCCTTGTGGAATCTAGCTGCAGAATTCACTAATTCAGATCGCGAGTATTCATCTAAGCTGAGGTTTCTGATCATCTCAACCTTAATAAGCGCTCCCATTGGTTTTGGCATATACCTTGGAGTGGATGAGCTAACACAGGTTGCAGGAAGTTTATTTATGGTTTTTGTTGGAGTAGCTATGATCATGACAGGTTTAGTTCAATTGAGATACAGAGTTTTCAACCCTCAACCTAAATCTGAACTGAATTTTATTGATGGTATTTTTGCCGGGATTGCACAAGGAATATCCGTGATTCCCGGATTAAGCCGATCTGGCATGACAATATCCGTATTAACTCTTCGCGGAGTAGATCGCAGAGAGGTTTTGGCGCTTAGTTATATTATGGGCATTCCTGTAAGCTTAGGAGCAGCTTTATGGATAGGTATTACACAGGGATTCACGTGGTCTATCGGAGCCCTATTATCTGCGTTAATCGCTTTTGTAATTGGGTTATTTGCTATTAAGTTATTAATATTTGTATCTAATAAGGTAAATTTAGGATTATTCATCATTGTTACCGGATTATTGATAATTGCAGGAGGCATATTCACAAATGTTTAATTGCAAATATGACCACCGTTATGGCACTATAAAATAGTTAATAGATATGAGCGATACAATAAACGAAATAGGTACAAGATTAATATGCTCCTCGTGTGCAGCAGAGTTTGTTATTACAAGGCCAGGAAATGGAGAATTGACTTGCTGTGAAACTACACTTAAGGTGAAAGAAAGTTAATGGCAACTCAGCTTGGCAAGCGCTACAGATCAATTGAAACTGGAGTCACATTATTATGTGTAAAACAGGGGAGCGGAGATCTGAAATGTAACGGCCAGCAGATGGTAGTTCAAGAACCAAAACGGTTACCATCATCTGACTAATTAAAATTCTATAATTACCGGCGAAGTTTGCATTTCAGTAGTGGGTATAGGGCCATCCTCAGATAGAAATACATCTATTTCAGACCTTACTCCAAATTCAGGGAGATAAATTCCTGGTTCTATAGAGAAACAAATGCCCGGTATGATATTTCTTGTATCGTATGTTTCGTAAGAATCAAGGTTAACTGCGTTAGAATGGATTTCTTTTCCGATGCTGTGTCCAAGTCGATGTTTAAAATATTCGCCATAACCGGCCTTGAATATATATTCTCGTGCAATCTTATCTATCTCATAACCTTTTACAAGTCTTCCTTTTTGATGTGCGTTTATAAGGTAATCTAGTGCACAGTCTCTAGCTCCAATCACAATATCAAATACATTTTGATTCTTTGTTGGAATTTTATTTCCTACGTAGCCAGTCCAAGTAATGTCAGCTGCCATGCTACCTTCTTCTGCCAAGCTGGACCATAAATCTATTAATACCCAATCAGACTTTTGTATTACTGAAGAGTTTTCTTTATCAGGCTCGTAATGAGGATCAGATGAGTGTGAATTGGTTGCTACAACAGGCCCGTCTGTGATTTCCATATTTTCCTCAATGAATCTGGATCTAATAAATTCTGCAACTTGAAACTCAGTTACTTTATTACTTAAATTGTCTCCAATATAACTAAATGCTTCATAAACAATTTGAGTAAGCAAGCTGGAAGCTTTTTCATGAGATTTTAAATCATTATTGGACCAAACTTGAGTAGAATATTGAAATAAGTCTGCTGACGAAACAACTTCGACACCTGCCTGCTTGACTAATTCTATTGTGCCAGCATCTACCCTTGACACTCTGGGAAGTTCGCAATTAGGTGAATATTCCATCGCAATCGTTTTTGAATGCCTTAATGTTTCGCCTAAAACATCTATCATCTCGACGCGACTAGACCAGGATAACTTTGCAATGTTGGTTTTTGGAAATCTTTCAATGTCAACAGTACTTGAGAGTATCAAGGGGTCACTATTTACGGGTATCCAAAACCAGTAAGGGCGTGTCATATTCGGCACATGTCCAATTGTATCTTCCATTACGGGGTTGGAATAACGATAATCATATATTAACCAACCATCTATTGAATTTGACGACATAAATTCCTTAGATTTTAAGACTATGTTTTCTATAGATTGACTCAACTGATTAATATCCTTTTAATTTGAATTGTCCCAGCGATTTCTGTAAGCCATATTGTATTCATTTGGAGTATTTAAATCTAAACTAATTTCATTAGAATCAATTGGAATTCTTTTTACGCTTTTTTCATTTCTAATTATCACATCTCTAATTCCTTGTTTTTCTTCTGTAATTGACAACAGTTCTGATTTCAGATCAGCAGAGAATATTATTGGATGGCCGCCCTTACCGAGATAAGTTGGTGATGTGATTTGCCTTTTATCCCAACTATGAGAGTCTATTACTTTGTTGATTAAGGATGCTGATCGAGGTTGATCTATAGCTATTAGTAAAATTGCTTGGGCATCCTCTTTAACTAGCTGCAGGCCAGCTTTAATGGACCCTGATTTCCCATTCTTGTATTGTTTGTTTATTACGTAATCCACTTTATCGCCTGATATGTAATTGACAATTTTATCTGCCTGATGGCCCAAAACAACAATGATTTGATCAACATTGGAAGCTGATAACTGCGATACTTGGTATTCGATCAATTTGACGTCTTTACCCAAATTGATATCTGGCCATTTAAGTAACGGTTTAGGTCTTCCCATTCTTGACGATTCACCTGCACTTGTTAATATTGCTGTGATCATTGACAAGTCTTTTTTAACGTTGCTGAGTTAATTGAGTACTTTAGCTTGTTTCGAGAATATTTTTTCAACTAGTTTTTCATCCAGTTTCATGTTTTTCCCACTACCGCCTAACCTGAACATCAACATTTCAGCTAAGATGCTAATAGCTATTTCATCTGGAGTTCTGGCATTTATTTCAATCCCAATTGGTGCTCGTAGTTCCGTTATTCTGTCTTTGGGGATTCCCATTTTGACTAAGTCTTCATAGATAAGAATAATTTTACGTTTGGAGCCAAGGAGACCAACATAACTGGCCGCGGTTTTAGCAGCAGAGGCAAGAGCATCACTGTCATATCTGTGACCACGGGTCGCTACAACTATGAAAGAATTTTTTGTTATATTTATTTGTTTTAATGCATCTTCAGGTTGCATTGCAATAGTTTGTTTTGATTCAGGGAATCTTTCTTTGTTGGCAAATTCGATTCTATCGTCGGTTACATAAACATGGAATCCCAGTTTGTCCGCCAGAGAAGAGATTGCCTTGGAGACATGTCCGCCACCAACTAGAATCAATTTTGGTGGGCTGGTGTATCCTTCAATAAAATATTCAGTGCCATTTTCAGTAACCACGTATTCATTAGCTCCATGAACCATCAGTTGCCTGCTTCTACTTATTGCATCATTATCGATAGCTTGCGATCCTAGACTACCAGTTGTTGATCCGTCTTCTCTAATGAATAATTTTCTCCCAGTTTCAGTACCAGAACCCAGTGGCAATAGATTTTCTCCAGGATTACTAATTAATGTGGCTAGGGCAACTGGAGATTTACCGGAATACGCATCATCGATTTCTTTTGTAAAACCCAATACCTCATCCGGTTCATATATTGGATCGATCATAAAATACATGCTCCCACCGCATACAAGCCCCTCTTCTGCGGCAAGATCTTCGTTTAATTGGTATTCACGGAATTGACTAGGCCCAAAAGTTTTTAATAACTCTTTTGCTGCAAACCATATGTCTCCTTCGACACATCCTCCTCCAAGAGTTCCAACACCGCTCCCATCTTCTCTAACTAATAGTTTAGCTCCTGGCTTTTGCGGGGTGGAACCTTTAGTTTTTACAACCGTAGCCAATACAGCCTTTTGCCCTTCTCCTAATAATCTTTTGGTTTCTCTAAATACGTCTTTCATCTACTTAATTGCACTCTTTGGCACTATTTTCCTTATTACATAATCCATTAAAATTAATTTTGAACGAGTTGTTCCAATTTCTTAGAGCTTCGACACGGACCTACAACGGCTATATTAAGATTTGTAAACTCAAATACACTCTTTGAAATCCTATTTACATCCTCAGGTGTAACAGAGTTTAACTTATATATTGCTGTTTGAGGGTCTATTATCTCATTTAATAGCATTTCTTGGATACCAAACCAGCTCGCAACAGACCTGCTATCTTCCATTCGTAGCATTAAACGCCCAGCGGCCATTGTCCTAGCTTTATTAAACTCACTCAACTCAATACCACATTTTATGGCTTCTAACTGTTCCAATATTATTTTGGCAGCATCGTATACTTTTCCAGGTTCGATTCCTGCCCGAACAGTAAATGCTCCGCAATCTTGGAAATGAACCAAAGATGAGTGAATGTCATAAGCAAGGCCACGATTTTCTCTAAGCTCTATGAATAACCGACTGCTCATTCCTTCTCCAATCGCGACATTTAACAAACCTAATGCGTCTCTGTCGTCATGAAAAATAGATATCGCTGGTAAAGCCATGGATAGGTAAGCTTGTTCGGTGCGTCTATATTTTATCTTGGATTCAGAACAATGTTGGTTATTCAAATATGGAATGTAATCGGGAGGATTAGCTCCAATCCAATCAGATGTTAAACTATTGATTTGCTGTAAAATTTCATCGTGATGGATATTTCCTGCAACGCTGATGACAGTATTTAGTGGACTGTAATACTTTTCAATATGGTCCTTTAATATTGCAGGAGTAATATTGCACACGGTTTCTTTTGTCCCTCCAATATCTCTGCTTAAAGGATGACTAGGCCACAACATTCCGTCAATTAATGTCTCAACTTGATATTCTGGATGATCATGGGTCATTGCAAGTTCGTCAATAATCACATCACGTTCTTTGTTTACCTCATTTTCATCAATTAAAGAATTTCTAATCATATCGAGCAACAAATCTAACGATTGAGAGACATAATTAGCAGGAACTTTGCACCAGTAGTTTGTTAATTCCTGTTCTGTTTCTGCATTAATAATCCCACCAACACCTTCTATTGCCCCGCTTATTAATTTAGGTTCTGGCCGTGTATTGGTACCTTTGAAAACAATGTGTTCAAGAAAATGAGACACACCTGCATATTGATCTGTCTCGTGTCGCGATCCAACCCCAATTAATAGACTAATTGAAGCAGACTTAACTTCTGGCATTTCAGTGGTGATTACCCTTAAACCGTTATCCAGTACCGTAAGTCGGAAACTTTGATTACTAAATTGATGTTGGCCCTTCTCAGTCATAGTAAAATTTTAACATCACTACGTTTCTCATCGGTTAGATAAATTTCGATTAAGGCACATATTTGTGCATTCATATATAAAATTGTAATTATGAAAACAAAATTAGGAAAACTTAAACGACGTATTTTAAGTAATAACAATGATAAGGACGTTCCTCCTGGCCAGTTTGTAACGGAAAAATTTCCTGTACTGACATTTGGAGAAACTCCAAAGATTGACATTGATCAGTGGAATATCAAGTTATTCGGTTCAGTTCAAAGAAGTATCCTTTTGGACTGGAACGAGATAATGGGCCTTGCGCAAGTCTCGATTGAAGCGGAATTCCATTGTGTAACACAATGGAGTAAATTGCTGAACACTTGGGAAGGAGTAAGCTTCAGATCGCTTATTGACTTTGTTGACATCAAAAAAGAAGCGAGATATGTAATGATTCACTGTTATGGAGGTTACACCACTAATATTCCATTAGATGTACTTATTGATCAAGATGTGATTCTCGCATATCGACACGATAAAATTGACCTTTCACCCGAGCACGGTGGTCCATTAAGGCTAGTAGTTCCAAAAAGATATGGCTGGAAAAGCGCCAAGTGGGTTAATGGGATAGAGTTTATGGAAGAAAATCGTGCTGGTTTTTGGGAGTCCAAGGGTTATCACATGGATGGGGACCCGTGGAAAGAGCAGCGATTTAAATAAATCTTGTATTATGCTTAAGCAGCAGCAGTTTTGTTCGGAGATCCTTGGCGCCTCATTGTTCTTTTGGACCTGTCGGACAGGTATACCATGTGGCCGCACTGGAGACACTCTAAATAGGAGCCGTACGTATCTGAATTTTTATTAATGTCCCCTTTACATCTAGGGCACGCTTTGAACCGTATCATTTTTAACTTCTTTCATTTCGTTAGTATCGTCGATTACAATCTAATTTATAAATTATGCACCGCGCACATTATCCTGTGAAGCAATATATGATGATGATTAATATTTCTTTTTATGATATTGTTTGTGAGTAGAGTCGTTATTGCTTTGTAGGCGGTTTCTCTGTGTCAATAATTGATGAGAAATTTTTGGTTGTCATTGTTCCACTAACATAGATTTTGCTTTTAGGTATTGATACGGGCCGTATCAACTAATATACTATAGGTACCAGTTTTAGAATAGTCATTCACTCAAATACAACGATGGTAAGAAAATATAGTTAGTATTATCTATTCATATAGTTCTCACTATTGTTTCTTAAATAAGTAAAGCTAATGAATCGAAGAATTGAATATACGGCTAGGGAAGACGGTGTCTACATAATAAGTGTGGCAGCACGATTATTAGAGATGCATCCTCAGACTTTGCGTAAATATGAGAGGGTAGGCTTGATAAGCCCTTTTAGGACAGGTGGCATGCTTCGCCTTTACTCTGAAGAGGATATGGCCCGCCTGAGATTGATCAAGTATCTAGTTAATGACCTTGGATTGAATCTTGCAGGAGTGGAGTTAGTGCTCGCGCTTTTTAATCGTCTGCTTAAATTAAGGTTATATTCAGAATCTTTGGAAGGTGAAAATTTACAACGTGCATTGGAATTAAGTTTGGGTGAAATGTTCGAACTATTGGGGATGACATACAGCGAGCTGTAACTTTTTAAATTTAGGTGGTACATGAATCCGGAAAAAGAAGAACATAGTGATGGTAGAGACGGGGAATCTAAAGATACCGTAATAGAAGAATCATCTGATATCGAAATAAATGAAATTGACCTTGCCATGCAGGAAGTAGAAAAATACAAAGATTTAGCACATCGAACTGCTGCAGAACTTGAAAACCTAAAGAAAAGATCATTGCAAGAACGAGAGGAAATCAGGAAATACGGTCAAAGCCAATTAATAATTAAATTATTAGGTGTACTAGATGATTTTAATCGAGCGATGGACATCATTCCGGATGAAGCAGTGGTTACTGGGTGGAAAGATGGATTGGATTTAGTGAAACGTGGTATGGATAATCTTTTGGCAGCCGAAGGATTGAGTCATATAGATGCGCTTGGAAAGCCATTTGAACCGGCTGAGCATGAAGCAGTTTCTTTTGAAACTGTTGACGGACAAGATCCAGGCCGTGTTCTTTCGGTTATTAGAGAAGGGTATAAACTGAATGACCGAGTTTTGAGAGCAGCACAAGTTACTGTCTCTAAAGCCACTTAGAATCTTAAGCGTTTAATAGAAGTAACAGTTATTTAAACATAATAATACAAGTAAATACGGGGGGGAAAATGTCGAAAATATTAGGAATTGATTTAGGAACAACTAATTCATGTATGGCAGTGATAGAAGCAGGAGAACCAAAAGTTCTTGAAAATTCTGAAGGCGGTCGTACTACACCATCTGTTGTAGCAATAAACCCTAAATCAGAAGAAAGGTACGTAGGCCTAACAGCTCGCAGACAGGCTGTTACTAATCCGGAAAATACAGTATTTTCAGTTAAAAGATTTATGGGGATGAACCTTAATGACAAAGCAATAAAAAATGATATTGATCTTGTCCCATACAAAGTAGAAGCAGGATCTAATGGAGGGGTAGCGGTTAATATGGCAGGCAAATCATATGCACCTCCAGAAATCGCAGCAATGACTTTGCAGAAAATGAAAACGGACGCTGAAGCAAAAATTGGAGAAAAAATAACTCAAGCAGTGATTACTGTGCCAGCATATTTTGATGACAGTCAAAGAAATGCGACTAAAGATGCAGGGAGAATAGCTGGATTAGAGGTTCTAAGAATAATTAACGAACCAACTGCGGCTGCTGTCGCTTATGGTTTCGACGAAACTAAAGATGGCACTATAGCTGTTTATGATTTAGGTGGCGGAACCTTTGATATAACTATTCTACAAATGGCAGATGGAGTAGTAGAAGTAAAGGCAACAAATGGAGATACTCATCTAGGTGGAGATGACTTTGATCAGAGGATAATTGAGTGGATTGCAGACGAATTCAAGAAATCGGACGGTATTGACTTGAAAGAAGATCGGATGGCTCTTCAACGCCTAAGGGAGTCTGCAGAGCGCGCGAAAATTGAACTTTCCACTTTGAGTCAAACAGAAATAAATCTACCTTTTGTAACAGCTGATTCTTCTGGTCCGAAGCATTTAGTTATGACTTTGACGAAAGCCAGCCTTGAAAACCTTGTAGGTGACTTGGTTCAGAAGACTATGGATCCCTGTCAAAAGGCTATATCAGATTCCGGAATATCGGCAAAAGATATCGATGAAGTGATATTGGTGGGTGGAATGACGCGGATGCCTGCTGTTCAGGATGCGGTGTTAGATTTATTTAAAAAAGAACCTCATCAAGGAGTCAATCCAGATGAAGTAGTCGCTGTTGGAGCAGCCCTACAAGCAGGGGTTTTGCAGGGAGAGGTACAAGATTTACTTTTGCTAGACGTCACACCTTTAACTTTAGGTATCGAGACGATGGGTGGAGTAACAACTGCATTGATACCAAGGAATACCACAATACCTACTGCAAAAAGTGAAATATTTACTACCGCAGCAGATGGACAGACAAGCGTGGAAGTACATGTTCTTCAAGGTGAAAGGCCGATGGCTGCTGAGAATAAAACAATAGGTCGGTTTATGCTTGATGGTATTCTTTCTGCTCCTCGAGGTACCCCTCAAGTGGAGGTAACATTTGATTTAGATGCTAATGGCATATTAAATGTTTCTGCTAAAGATAAAGGAACGGGTAAAGAACAAAAAATTACGATAACAGCTAGTTCTGGCCTAGATGAATCAGAGATTGAACAAATGGTAAAAGAAGCTGAAGAACATGCAGAAGAAGATGATCAACGAAGGAAAAACGTAGAATTGCGTAATGAAGCGGAAAATACAGCTTATTCTGCAGAAAAGATGATTAAGGATAATCCTGAAATTATTACTGATGAGCAAAAAACTCGAGTTGAGGATTCTGTTAAAGCAGTGAGAGATGCAATAGAAAAAGAAGATTCAGGACAAATCAATGTTTCACTAACCGAATTGCAGTCGATCATTCAAGAAGTAGGGCAAGCAGTTTACGCTAGTCAAGCTTCTCAAGATCCGGGTGCAGAGGGCTCAAAAGATCAGTCATCAGGTGATGATGATTCAGATGATGGATCTAAAAAGGACACGATTGAAGGAGACTTTAAAGAAGTTTAGTTTCTAGATCAATATATTCGAATGAGAAATCAATACTGTTTTGTGTCCAGCACCCATTTGGTTAATGGACTGGGAGATGGGGTTGTTTGCACATTGATTACAGACGGTTTTGTAGACGAATAAGCTCGAGTTATTGCAGGAGCTAGTTCAGATATATCTTGAACAAATTCTCCGTGTGCGCCCAATGATTTTGCAACCAGGTCATATCGAGTGTTAGGTAGCAATTCCGTGGATATTGATTGACCAAAAAACTGTTTTTGTTGATGATAATCGATACCCCAGACCGAATCATTGCCTATCAGTATAACTGCAGGAATATTGTGACGAACGGCTGTATCAATTTCCATCCCGTTAAAGCCGAAAGAACCGTCCCCTGCGAAAACTAAGACCTTTGATTTCGGCAGGGCAACTTGTGCACCTATTCCAAATGGGATGGCCCAGCCTAGCATTCCCATAACGCCGTTGGTGAACCATCTGTCTTTCCTTTTTGCTGGCCAATAAGCTGCACCGTAGAAGCCAAAATCAGCTCCCTCAAATACAAGGCATGTATCGCTTGGAGCCAACATTTTTGCAGTTTTGTGAACTTCCATAGCGTGAATTCCATTTTCGTTTCCAGTCATTGAATCAAGATCGTTTTGTTGATTCTGTTGAGTGTCTACTAATTCATCCACTAAATCACTCTGTTTCCATTTGCTGTTTTTAGCTACTTCAGTTAATTGTAAAACCACTTCTTTGACATTACCGCAAATACCAATGTCAACACGACGTGTTCGACCAATGATTGTCGGTTCGGGATCAACTTGGATGATTTTTGCATTACTGCTGATGCAAGGTGGTTCACCGAAGTCAAAAGTAAAATCTAGCTTCTTTCCTAATAGCAGAATTGCATCAGATTTTGATATCAATTTAGCGGAATCAACGACCCTTATATCTGATATACCAAATCCATAGGGGTGCTCATCAGAAATAACTCCTCTCGCGGCTTGTTCATTTAAGATAGGGATGCGAGTTATTTCTGCAAATGCATCTAGGTCACCCTGTTGTAGAGACCAGGCCCCATTACCCGCTACGACAAGGGGACTGGAAGCTGAGTTTAGGATTTCAATTGCATCCAGTATCTTTTGAGGAGCTGATTGTCCTAAGTCTTCACTCGTATGGTTTGGTGGTTCGTATTGCCATACAGATGAAATATCTACTTTCGCTGTTTGTACATCAACTGGAATAGTTAAATGAATAGGACCACGCCGTCCTGTCATTGCTAATTTGTATGAACGCCAAAAAAATTCAGGTATTCGTCTAACGTCCCGTATTAACCAAGCATCTTTTGTAACAGGTTTAGCCATTCCCACTTGGTCAATTTCTTGTGCTGCCCATTGACCAAGTCGATCTTGGCTGGCACAACCACTGATATTTATTATTGGTGACTCTAGTTGATGGGCGAAGGCTAGTCCTGGAATGGCATTTGCGTGCCCAGGAGTGGTAAACATAGAGATGCCTGGTTTATGTTTAATTCTGCCCCAAGCATTTGCCATGTCCACAGCTCCTTGCTCGTGCCGAGTGTCAACAAACCTAATACCAGAGTTGTGCATAGTGTCCATTAATGGCAAAGTATGGTCACCAGCAACCGCAAATACGGTATCAATCCCTAACGTGGAAAGACATCTGGTGATTAGTTGTGAACCTGAAACTTTAGTCATCTCAAAACTTTCATCAATTATTTATTAACTACTTCTAATGAAGTCTGATATACGTTCTGCTAACGCTATAGTAGTCAGGTTAGTGTTAGCCCTAATAAGCCTCGGCATTATAGATGCATCGCAAACCCTAAGCGAGTTAGTTCCATGTACTCTGCCTTGATTATCAACTACTGAATTCAGACTTGAGTTGCCCATCCTACAGGTTCCGGAAACATGATGTCCAGTCTGAACTTTCTTAAAGATCCAATCGTCGATCATTGAATCTGTTTTAAGTTCCTCATCACTTGGGTCAATTCGATAATCTATGAACTCCTCGAACTCAGAACTTGAACCAAGTTCCGCGCAAAGTCTAACAGCCTCACGAATTCGTTTGACGTCACATTTAGAATCAAGCATATTGTAGTCTAATAAGGGAATATCTTCGGGCTTATCTGACCTAAGCGATAATTTTCCAAAGCTATTTGATTTCTGAAGTATTATACCGATAAAGGCTCCTATTAATTTATCTGATGAATGTATTAATCCCGCTTGTGTTTCCTTATCAGGAGCGACTGCATATGATCCCATTGTGATCATTATATCTTTACGATCTGTCGAGTCCGAGGCAGTATAACTTAATGCCATTTGCAACAGTGGTTTTGAGGAATTTAATGTGTAGGATGGTTTGGTTTTATGGACTGTTAATAAAGTAGGATGATCTTGTAGGTTTTGGCCAACATTTGGCAAATCTACCAGGTTTTTTATCCCATAATTTCTTAAATGGTTTTTTGGTCCGATTCCCGAAAGCATTAAAATTTGTGGTGTTGCTATAGCGCCCGCGGACAAAATAATTTCTTTGCCTTCGATTTCAAATACAGTATCGTCGTGCTCTACTTCTAGCCCTATCGCTTTTCTGGATTCAAAAAGTATTTTTCTTACAAGGGCGTCGGGCATTATGTCTATGTTATCTCTGGATCTAACAGGATTTAAATAACCAATCATAGAACTTACCCTAGTACGTCCACAAAGGTTTAAAGGTATCGGTCCAACCCCACTAGTTTCGGGATTATTATGATCCGGGCATCGATCAAACCCATATTTTATGCAAGCGTTATAAAAAGCTTTTTGGATGGGATCGCATTCATCTATTTCAAACCTTCTTACAGATATCGGACCTTTATTTCCGTGATACTTGTCTTTAAAAGCATGATCCTTCTCCAGCTGTTTGAAATATGGCAACAGACTTCCAAAAGACCACTCTTTACCACATGATTTCGCCCAAAGATCAAAATCTTCTGGTAATCCTCTTAGAAACATTAATGCATTAATTGCACTTGAACCGCCTACCACTTTGCCTCGGGGGATGTGCAGATAGGATTGATCGGTGAGTCTGGCTTCATAGCCCCATAAGTCGTGGCTTGTGGCTACAGCCCCTTCTTTCGTCCCAAAACCGAATTTAACTCCATCTGGAATAAGGTTTTCATCTGGATAATCTTTACCTGCTTCTATAAGTAAAACAGATGTATTAGGATTTTGAGAGAGTCTGTTAGCTAGCACACATCCAGCGGCTCCGGCACCTACTATGATTTTGTCATATATTTTCATTACCGAATTCCAAACGAGGGGAAAATCAATTTTTGGATCCCTAGAACGCTATTTTCAGCATATGATTTAACCATAGCTTCGTAATCTGCATCTAAAAAAGGAGTTTGTAAATCATAAAGGTTGTCGACGCTATACATGTCTGAATACTGATCCGGTATTTTATTTGATATATTTTGTTTAGCCATAACCGAAAATGCTATAGACCAACATCGGGCTACAGCTATCGTGTCATAACCTCCTCCACCAACAGCTAACCAAGGATAAGATGATTTGGCAAATTCTTTAACTATAGACTCGAAACCCTGGGCGGTTTGGTTTAGATGAGTAATAGGATCATTAAAGTGGCTATCTATGCCTAGCTGTGTCACTAAGATGTCTGGATTAAACTTATCGATTAATGGTAAAACCGTTTGATTAAATGCCCATAGTATTATTTCCTCAGAGGTGTAAGGGTGAAGAGGCAAATTGACTGAGTATCCCCTGCCTTTGCCAGTCCCAAGTTCTTCGACCCAGCCAGTTCCTGGAAATAGATATTGCCCCGATTCGTGCATCGATATAGTTAGCACTGCGTCTGTGTCATAGAATGCAAGTTGAACTCCATCACCATGATGGCAATCTATATCAACATACGCTACCTTAAGTCCTTTTGTTAAGAAATGGTTTATGGCAATAACAGGATCGTTAAAAACGCAAAATCCATATGCATAACCCGGCATAGCATGGTGCAATCCACCAGAGATATTAAAAGCCCGATCCACTTTTCCTGACTCAAGCATTTTAGCTGCAACTAATGATCCACCTGTAGACAATAGAGATGCATCATATATGTTTTTATATATTGGATTATCGCCGGGACCTAAGTTGAAACTAATAGCATCTTTAGTCACGTTTCCATCATTTAATTTTTCGACAGCGTTTATATACTCACCGGAATGAAAGGTTAACAAATCTTCTTTTGAAGCAGGAATAGGATCTGAGATTATTACGTTTTTATTCTTAAATACTTCGTATGATTGTAATAATTCATATGTCTGTTTTAGTCGAATCGGCTTCATCGGATGAGTATCCGATAAAACATGAGTTGATAATTCCTCAGAATATATAAATGCTGATTTCTTCAGACTTAAGCCCTATATTTTTATTCCTGTGATACGGATCGCAGAATGTGCTTTATATGTTTTATTAATGTTAAGTAATAGAGCAGTTAGGTCTTCGGTATACCTTGAATTAACGAGCCCTCCTCCATCAATAGCCCTGGCTCCACGGAGAAGCTTAGCAAGCTCCATAGTTATAGATTTGCATTCATCGTTATCCGAAAACACGATCACATCTGAATCGATCAAAGCATCTGGGTCCAATAAGTCTCGTGCGCTGATGTTGTGAAATCCTGAAGCAACAGTAGATTTATCAAGTATTTGAGCTGCTTCTAGAGCTGCTGAACCTGCAGGAACTTTTTGTGACATAGCAACTCCCTTTTCAAATTTCAAAGGCGCCACAACACTGATAATAGTCTTATTTACAAGACTGTCTCTTAGTTCTTGGAGTGTGGATTGTTGAGCTTGATATGGAACAGCTATAAAAACCGGATCACATTTTTCAGCAACTTCCTTATTTAAGCCATATGATATCAATCCATCAGGGACTTTTGATTGTATTTTCGCAACAGCCAGTTCAGCATTTTCTATACTTCTAGACCCGATAACAACTTTTAATTTGCTTAGCGCAAATCTTAAAGCCAAGCCTAAACCTTCAGGGCCGGTACCTCCTATAAATCCAATCAATGATTCTGGAGGCATGATTTCATTCCGAGAATAATCAAATTAAATATTGGTGAACTTTTCAATTTATTCCCGTGTAGGCTGACTAGTCCATATAGTATGGTAGTTTTCGCCTACAATTACCCTAGATAACTCGGCATTTTGAAGTCGATTAAGATCAACTAGTGCTTTGTCAGTGGCCTGTTGAGCGCTTTTGTGACCAGCTTCAGCCAGCATTTTTGTTAGTTGTTGCCATATTCCCTCAGACACTAGGCTGTTAACGTTTCTAGGCCATGGGAAGATAGCTAAATTCGGCCTTCTTGGGAAACCGGGTCGTGCTCGTCTAATGGACCTTATTCTTTCTTGCGGAGAGGCCACCATTTGCATTATCTGAATCATTGGCCCGCTTAGTTCTAATGATCGTAAATCTATAACAAGTGACTTTCTAAATATGGGGAAGAAGATAGATAGTACTTCTGCTTCACTAAGTTCAGCCAAAATTTCATTTACATCTAATTCAAAATCGCCATCTATCAATTTAGATACTCTCCAAAATAATAATATACATTAACTTTTAAAGAATTCATATCTTAACGATATGTTCTTACATTTATACAACTTAAATCCGTCAGTTTTTATTCACTAATTCCCTTACAGCGGCTGTAAAAGCAGGAAGCACAATATTCCAATCCCCAATAACTCCATATTTAGAATCTTTAAAAATATTGGCATTTTTATCTGAGTTAACTGAGACAATATTTCTTGATCCAGAACATCCGGCCATGTGTTGACTAGCTCCAGAAATGCCAAATGACAAATATATGTTAGGAGTTACCGTTTTCCCAGTGAGGCCTATTTGGAAGTTATGGTCGATCCAACCTGCGTCACACGCAGCCCGGGAAGCTCCTACTGCCCCATCTAATATTTGAGCCAATTCCCTTAGTTTTTCAAAAGGTTCGGGACCACCCAGGCCTCTTCCACCTGCTATTACAATTTCAGCTTTACTAAGATCTGGACCATCTGGGATTTCGGTTACTGTTTTTATGATTTTAACTCGAAGATCTTTTGAATCTATTTCGGGCTCAACTTCTATTATAGGCACAATCGTATCAGAAACCTTTTGTGGTATTTGTCCTGAGCCTGCTCTCACAGTTGCAACTTTAGGTGTATCAGATGTGAGGGATATATGGGCTAGAGCATTACCTCCGTAGACTGGCCTGATGCATGATATATCCTTGCCCTCACGTTTTATATCAATACAATCATGAGCATAGGCAGCTTCAGTTCTAAATGCCAGCCTAGGAGCGATATTTAATGACCAAGCTGTTTTACTCATCAAAACAAGATCAATGTTTTTAACTTTGCATAACCATTCTAAAGATGAGATAACAACCTCATCTGGCAGTGGTGTGCCATAATCACGATCAATTTTAATTACATATATTTGATCGCAATCTAAATTATTCAACTCGTCATTCAGATTAGAATTATCACATATAAAAATTACTAGTGATGTTTTATCGCCTAATGAATTTGCTAAATTTAAAACTTGCTCAATAGAATCATCTACATTATGTCTGCCCTCTTCAACAATTACAGCTGTGTGACTCAATTTAAATTAATCCTGCCTCTCTTAATTTCATAGCAAGTAATCGACCTGATTCTTCATCATCGGAACCTTGGACAAATTCGCAATCCTGCTGACTTTCTGGAATAGAAAGTTTTGTTGTAATAAAGTTATTTTTATACTCATCCAATCTAACATCTAAATCACTATATGAGAGTATTTGTGGATCTTTTTTCCCCGCGTTCATTATGCCTCTCAAGGTTGGATAACGAGGTTCTCCTAATTCATTGCTTACAGTTACTAACGCAGGTAGTTGGGATTCTAATACCTGATATCCGTCTGGAATCACACGTTCAACTTTTATGGTGTTTGATTCTAAAGTAATACCTTGAGCTAAGGTAAGACAAGCGTAGTCAAGCAGTTCTGCAAGAATTAGAGGTACTTGACTATTGTCCCAGTCAGACGCTTGTCTGCCGCAAATTATTAAATCAGGTAATCCTATATTTTTTATAGCACTGGCTAGCACATGGGCAGTGCTATATGCATCAAGATTTTCAAGTTCTGATCCTTGTACTAAAACAAGGTTATCCGCTCCCATAGAGATAGGTTTTTTCATTACATCCATAACAAAGTTATTTCCAATCGAAATAACTGTTACTTCAGCGTTGTTTGAGTCTTTTATTCTAAGTGCGGCCTCGACTGCGTTTTCGTCGAATCCATTCAAAACAGGAGGGTTTCCTAGCCTGGATCCTAGTGAAATAGAATCTTCATCTATAACAAAACCTGAAACCGGAGTTTCAGGGTCTAAAACTTGTTTTGCGCATACTATGATATTCACAATTAGCCTAATTCGACTTTAGCATTTACAAATATCCTATGTCAAACGTAAATATCATTAATTATTAGTGTTCATCTACAAGTTCAGATTTGGAAAAATTTATGAAAATTTATTAGAACACCTGTCTTATTAATTAATTGTCTCAAATAACAATTATGTTGCATTAACGCCTATGGCATCACGTAAAAACGCGATTTTAATATATATTTTCTAGCCAACAAGAAAAACAAAATTATCTAAATCATGAACAAAAAACAAACAAAACTTAAGAAATAGCATTGACAAAATCTTAAACTTTATTTAATTAGTGTTTGAAAAAACTCTAAAAAATGTAAAAAGTAATATTCACAAATGTTTGATGATATGCAATTTATTGCAAATCAAAACTCAAGATTATTGGATTAAAAAAAACAAGACGGAGGTTACAATGGTTATTCAGGTAACACCTAACAGAATGAAAAGCTCTTACGCACCTGAAGTTCCTGCGGTTTCTAAACCAAAGGTTATTCCAAGCCCTGTTCAAGTACCCAGACCAAGACATGGAGATTCTGGAAAGCTTGAATGTCCAAGGTGCCAGAATAGTTTGATGCAGTCTTATAATGAGCCACAGTGTGTAAAGTGTGGTTATGTAGATTATGGATATGTTCCTAACAAAAACGGAACTAGGCCAACAAATCTGATCACAACGGGCACTCGCTACGTAATACGTTATACAGGTGAGTACGATAACTTGAAGGAGACACTACTGTATGTCCAAGTTGTGAGACTTAGGAATAGAGCTGTATATGAAGTCACATGCCCATTCTGTGAGTCTATTATGGAGCAGTCATCACTTTCAGGTAAACGCAGGGAGATAAGGGAAGAAAGATACAAATGTGTTCAAGGTCATAGGGTTTCTTTATTACCGAATCCAAAGGGAGCTTTAGGCTGGAAATAGTCTAAGTCGACTTAACTACCACAAAACCCGGAATACTAATATTCCGGGTTTTTTTTGTTATATCTCATAATTAAGATGTAATATCTTTATTTACAGTTTTAATTTTATGAAAGAAATTTAATACAACTAATAAGGAAGTCAGCTTTAACAATGTCAACAATTTACGATAAATTTGGAGTCAGGCCAATTATTAACGTTTCCGGAGCATCAACTCGTGTGGGTGGTGCTTTGATGCCAGCAGAAGTTATAGAATCGATGCGAGAAGCTGCGACAGAATCTGTATCTATGTCTGAATTGCAAGGAGCAGCTAGTAGGTACATATCAGAGGTGACCGGTGCTGAAGCAGGATATGTTACATCAGGTGCATCTGCTGGTCTTACTCTCGGAACTGCGGCCATAATAGCCGGTTGCGACCTTGGGAAAATAGAAAGCCTTCCACGTACTGATGGATTTAAAAATCAGCTTATTATTTCGAGAGAGCATCGTAATGGCTACGATCATGCCGCTCGACTAGCGGGAGCAATTCTTGTGGAAGTCGGAATGAATGAAATAACTGCTAACGCTGGAGTTAGAAGAACGGAAGCATGGGAGTATGAGGCCGCCATTAATGACTCGACAGTCGGCATTTACTATTCACAGGGACCGGACAGCCATCCTCCATTAGAGGATGTTATCAACGTAGCTAAGAAGAATAATCTACCGATAATTGTCGACGCGGCCGGGGAATTGCCTCCCAAAGAAAATTTACGAAGATTTATTGATATGGGAGCAGATCTTGTCGCTTTCTCAGGTGGCAAGTCATTAAGAGGACCGCAATCAACCGGGATATTATGTGGGAAAAAACATCTTATCACTTCAGTTGCATTACAAAATCTTGATATGGATGAATTTTTCGAAATCTGGAATCCTCCTAGCGATTTAATTCCTAAAGACACCCTTCCTGGAATACCTCGTCACGGTATTGGGAGAGGGTTTAAAGTGTCAAAAGAAAATGTGATTGGCCTATTGACTGCTTTAAAGCTATTTGTGGAAGATGATTATGTATCTACCTATGGTGAACAGAGACAATTTTTGGAATATATATCGTCGTCTATAGATGATGAAACCATAAATACGAAAATACATGAACCAATAGAAGGATCACCCATTCTTACAATTTCGATCAATTTGAATCTCCATAAAAAATCAGCATTTGATATATCAAATGAACTTAAAAATGGAAGTCCGGGTATTTTTGTGCAGGAGGTAGGATTAGAGCAAGGCGCTATTACAATACATCCTTTGAATCTAAACGAAGAACGAACCAAATTGGTAACTGAAAGGATTTTAAAGGTAATACAGTAAACCGAATTTTTAAACGACCCATAAAAATTATTGATTTATTACCTAGTCCTTCATATTCTCTTCCCACATCATAGTTAGGATTGCTTTATAGATGATTTTCTTGCTAGCATTATGTCCCATTTTGTCAGGGTCAAATGGATTAACCTTTTCATTTACCTGAATTAATTTATTCTCGATAGAGCTTCTGCTTAATCCCAAACCTTTAAATGCTTCATCTACAGATTCATGATTAGTTCCATTGATTAAATCCATGAAAAAATTATCAACAAGATTGCAAGCTACCCCGAACCTATCCACAAGTTCATTCATTAATTCTGAAAGATGTGATATTTATTTACGGGACTGACTATTTCTTGGCTATCAGTATCTACACCAGCTTCTTGTCTCATTCTAATTACCTCTGGGTCAGACAAAAATGCCATAGCACCTTCCATAGTTTCCGCTTCAGCTAAATCATAAATGCTTGTTCCATCTTCGGTTTCCGTTGCCACTACTATCTTTAGTCCATGTTTTTGCATATGAGGCTTTAAGTCATCAACTAGTTTCAGCCAGCTTTCAAAGCTGCAAGTTTTTTTGAATGTTGTTAGAAATCTCATTTCGCCTCCCTTTTTATTCTCAATAAGTCTTTAAATCATACTAGTCCCAAATATTACCATTTTATTAGAGATGATTGTTTTTGAACCGCAAAGTTAAAGCGATGAACAGGGCTCTCCATGCAATTAATGCCAAGCCTTGAACTGCAATTGAAACAATAACAAAATTCATCACTAATGGCCTGTCAGTTAATATGAATCTAGCAATGATTGCGATAAATCCACACAGAATCCATGTTAAAGGGATTCTCCATATCGTTTGTTTAAGACTATAAAGAGTAGACATTTTATAAGATCCAAGCCATGGAGATATAACAAACCAACATATTAAGAAGGGCAGTGCAGTTCTTACGAATGATTGCCTTAAAGTAACTCCATGTTCAAATTCGCCTAATATTACAAATAGTGAAAAAACACAGATTTCGCCTAGTGCCATTATGGTTATTAAAGGTAACTTTATTTTAAGTTCAGAATCAAGATTAATATGGATGTCCATAAGGAAATTCATTGTCTCATACTTAATTGATAGAGGCGTGAATCCAGCATCGGTTGCTAGGCTTGTCGGTCACAGTGATATTCAGACCACTCTACAGAGCTACACCGGAGCTATCAAAGAGACTAAGGATACGCCTGTACATCTGCTATCTGAAATAGCTTCTTAAGTCCAACTCAAGAAAGTTTCATTGTTAGTTTCATTGTAGGCTACCTTTTTTAACCCTTAATGAGTGACAGCTCCCTTAGACGCCGTCCCTACCAACTTAGCGTATTTCCCTAATACTCCCCTTGTATAATTAGGTTCAATAGGACTCCAATGATTCTTCCTCTTCATCAACTCTGCCTCAGTCACATCAACGGATAAATCTCTTGCGTCAACATCCAAATTAATGATATCTCCATTTTGCACTAGAGCGATTGGCCCGCCTACCATAGCTTCCGGTGCGACATGCCCAACCATTGGTCCTCTTGTTGCCCCAGAAAAGCGCCCGTCAGTTAGTAGTAGAGTCGAGTCACCTAATCCTGCGCCCATAATCGCTCCAGTAAGAGCAAGCATCTCCTGCATACCCGGACCACCCTTAGGGCCTTCGTACCTAACTACTACAACATCGCCATCTGAGATTCGGCCTTTAGTTACAGCCTCAAAAGCAGCCCTCTCAGAGTCAAATACTTTTGCTGGACCAGTATGAGTACGATTCTTGGTACCGGAAACCTTTAACACAGCGCCTTCAGGTGCCAAGTTGCCTTTTAATATTACAAGTCCACCTGTTGGGCTTCGAGGGTCGCTTACTGGATATATTACTTTCTTGTCGGGAGATGTTTTGAATTCAGACAGGTTTTCAGCCATAGTTTTTCCAGTACAAGTTAGAACATCCCCGTGTAAAAGACCACCTTTCAGTAATTCGTTCATCAAAGCAGGCACTCCGCCTGATTTATCCATATCAGGCATAACGTATCTTCCGCCTGGTCGCAAATCTGTAAGATAAGGTGTTCTACGACTGAGTCTGTCAAAGTCGTCTATCTCCAAGTCCACATTAGCTTCATTTGCTATAGCAAGAAGGTGTAAAACCGCGTTCGTTGATCCGCCCATTGCGAGAACCACGGTAATTGCATTTTCGAACGATTCTCTGGTCATAATATCTCGAGGCTTTATATCATTTTCTAGTAATTGATATAAAATAGCCCCTGCTTTTTCTGCGAACTCTAAGTTTCTTGAATCCACAGCTGGGATTGAGGCAGTACCCGGTAGACACATCCCAAGTGCTTCTATAGCTGAGGCCATCGTGTTAGCAGTAAACATTCCTGAACATGCGCCCTCTCCGGGGCAAGCAACTCTTTCCATCGCAATTAATTCGTCTAAGCTTAAATCGCCCTGGGAATATGATCCTACTGCCTCAAACATGTCTTGAACATTTATATCTTTACCCTTGTAATTTCCAGCTAATATCGCTCCTCCATAAACAAATATTGATGGAACATTAAGCCTGCCCATGGACATTAGCGCCCCAGGCATATTTTTGTCGCATGCCGCCACGACCAATAAACCATCCATGCTTTCTCCGAATACTACCGTTTCTATAGAATCCGCTATAACTTCTCTGCTTACTAAAGAGGCCTTCATTCCTTCGGTTCCCATCGATATTCCATCGCTTATAGTAATAGTTCCAAATCCGAAAGGCACGAGATTTGCAGCTTTAACTCCGGACTTAGCTGCCTTCGCAATTCGATCTAAATGCATATTGCACGGTGTTACATCGCTAGCTAAATTAGCGATTGCAACAAACGGTTTCTCAAAGTCCTCATCTAGCAATCCAGAAGCTCTTAACATAGCTCTAGCTGCAGCTCTGTCAGGGCCATCCACTTGAACAGAACTATGTTTTCTGAGGTTTAATTTAGACATTAGAAATTCTCCGCTATTAAAACTATATTCATTGATAAATTTAGGATTTATCAGGCTACAGGTAATTATAACCTTTAGCTATTTCATGTTATATGGCGATTTTAGTTTTTTTGTTATCTTGATTTGCAGGATCTCGAACACTAAGAAAACTAAGCCGCCGAAAACTATGACACTGAGCAGAGTTACTGATCGATCTAAAATTGCTATAGAAGCCGCATCATTTTTCGGTAATGATAAAGCTAATAAACCGGTAACTCCTGTTTCTACAGCTCCAATTCCGCCAGGAGTAGGTACTGTACTTAAAATTGCGTGACCTAAAGCCACAACTAATATCATCGGTATTGATAATTCAAGGTTTAAAGCTTTAATGATAAAGAAGAGGCGACCAGCTTCGAGCAACCAACCTAATGTGCTTAGCAAAATTAAGATTGGCATTTGCTTAATATCCAAACTATCGAGCGTACCTTTATGGAACATTCCATAAATAGAAAACAGCTGTTTTGGCAAAAGTTTTGCTAATTTCATTCCAAATAAGCGCATAAATATTAGAAAAGCGCTCAATAGACCAGCCATAGCAGCAGCAGCATATATTAGGTAACTAGAGGCTTCATTACCGATGCTCGTTATAGATAGAATTGCAACTATTAGGATGCCCAGTATTGTTGCCATATCTAGAACCCTTTCGGTCAGAAGCGTTCCTAGGCTCCATGAAAAAGTGCTTTTAAAACGACGAGAGAAACTCCATGCCCGATAGGCATCACCTAATCTAAGCCAGGCTATACCATTAATGAACCAGCCGATTAAAATAAATTTGGCAAATTCTAATGTTGATGGCAGATTAGTTTTCAATTGATCTGATGACATCGTTTTTGATGCATTGTGAGCTAATATCTTCCAGCGAAAACCTCGCACAAGAAAACTAGCGTAATAAAGGCATAAACCGATCACATAGTCAATCGGACTCATTCCCTTGATGTTTACAAACATTTCATCCCAATCAAGATCAAGGCCTATTGATATAGAAATTATTAATGCGGAGGTTATTGCTATAAAGAAAATTGTTGGTAATGAAAAAACTCGTTGCCTTAATTTGTTGATTAAGTCAGTTTTGTTTCCTACATCTTCAAACAAAGTATTGTAATTTTCGGTGAAATATTTCCAAGGAAAGTTCATATCATTTATACATTCTGCAAAGGCTGTTTTTTAGGCACGCCATCAGGCCGAGGGAATTTTAAAGGTGTTTCCATAGATTTAGTAAGTTTTACAAAAACAGTTTCAGTTTTTGGCACATCGATTTCATGATTGACTGGAAAAAGTTCCGTTTTGCCACCACCCATTTTTTCAATTGCAGTTAATGAATCAGCAACTTCAATGTGAGCTTTAGGGCCCTTATGAAGCACGCATATTCCATTAATTTTGCAAAATGGTAAAGTTAATTCAACTAATGTAGTCAATTTCGCTACTCCACGAGCAACAACTAAGTCAAATCTTTCTCGATATAGTCTATTTTGTGCTGCTATTTCTGCTCTGTTGCTAACAACGTTTAAGTCGTTCAATTCAAGTTCGTTTTTAATATGTTGCAAGAATTGTACTTTTTTATTTGTTGCTTCCAATAGTGTTATATTGCTTTTAGGGAAAACTATTTTTAAAACTAAACCAGGAAAACCTGCCCCGCTTCCAACATCTATTATTCTGAAAGATTTATTATTACATATAGGTTCTATTAGGTGGACAGAAATAGAATCTAAGAAATGTTTAAATAAGATCTCATTAGGGTCCGTTATTGCCGTTAGATTTATGTTTTTATTCCATTCGATTAATATTTTTCTATAACGATAAAGCTGATCAATTTGAGTCCCACTCAAATTGATCCCAATAAGTTTTAGATAGTTAGTTAAAATGTTCATATTAGTATTAACAATAAATTAATATATCAGGAACATATAATTTTTAAGTTAAGTTGTTAGTTAATGAAAACCACATTTAATCTTTAAAGCGAATCTTTTAACAAGAGTAAAATTGATCATGGAATCGAAAAAAGTAAAAAAGATATTAAGTATAGCTGGCTCAGATTCCGGGGCGGGTGCAGGTGTACAGGCGGACTTGAAAACGTTTGCAGCACTAGGTGCTTATGGTACTTCCGTGATTACAGCCGTCACAGCACAGAACACTTTGGGTGTTACTGATCTACATCCTATTCCTGCGTCTAATGTATCAAGTCAGATAGAGGCTGTTTTGAGCGATATTGGAACTGATGGTATAAAAACAGGAATGTTAGCGAATCACGAGATTGTGAATGCTGTGGTTGAAACATTAAGTAAATATGATGTGCCTAAATTAGTTGTTGACCCAGTAATGGTTTCAACGACAGGAGCTCGATTAATTGCAGAGAGCGCAATAGAAAGCTTGCGCAATAGATTATTACCAATGGCAGATGTAATTACTCCTAATGTTTCTGAAGCAGAGGCCTTGATTGGAAACCAAATACAAACAATGGAAGAGTTAAGGGAGTCCGCCAAGCTAATTATGAAGTTAGGTCCAAAAGCAATAGTAATTACTGGAGGTTTCAAATCCGGTCCTGCTACCGATTTAGTATATGATGGCACAGAATTTAAAGCTTTTACTGGGACTAGAATAAATACTACTAGCACCCATGGTACTGGTTGTACGTTTGCATCTGCTTTAACTTTGTTATTAGCAGAAGGAATTGATTTGTTTGAATCAGTTAGTAAAGCTAAACGTTTTGTTCAGCTATCGATTAGAAAGGCATACCCTATCGGTACAGGTAAAGGCCCTGTTGATCATTTTCATAATTTAATCGACTACAATAATCACACTTAAATACGCGTTGAATAACCTGCAACGTAGCTCTATAATTCCTTTTTACAATTGAAGCCGATATATAATAAATAACTACTTATAACAGGTAATAAATTCGGAGAAAATAATGGACAAGTCTAATAAAACCCAAATCAACCTCGCCAAAAGAAATTTTTTAAAGCAAATACCCCTTTTCTTTTTTGGAGGCATTGCGGTATCGACACTTGGTCAAAATATATTCAGCACATTGTTTAATAAAAACGAGCAAGAGATTGCTTTAAATGACGAGTTTTTTATGGCACGAGATCATAAGAAGTATGGATCATGTGGCTGTGCAAACTGTATGTACGAAAAAGATATAGTGATTTAACAATATTTTCAGGAGATAAATGTTATGCAGATGGTAATTAAATCAGGAACTTGGGTGGTTGATTCGAAGCCATGGGTATGGTTGTCGAAACCAGGGCCATCATTGTTAGAAGCGTTGTATCCTACAGCGACTTATTTACACAAGTTAATTGCAGCGCTTGCTATAGTCGGTATTCTAACCGGCCTAGCTCGGGCTAGTTTTTATTTGCCAGATAATCCCGTTCCAATAACCTTACAGGGATTTGGTGTGTTAATGGCTGGTGGAGTTTTGGGATGGCGGTGGGGTCTCGTTTCGATATTGATTTATTACTTCCTAGGTATGTCTGGTGTTCCTGTTTTTAAAGATGGAAGTGGAGGCTGGGCCTACACGAGCGCTGGTGTTACAGGTGGATATCTTATTGGGTTTATTGCATCTACATGGCTTGTTGGATATCTTTCCCAAAGAGGTTGGAACCGAAGGTCTTTATGGACAATGGTTTTGGGTATGTTGGTAGTTTATGTCCCCGGCCTTTTATGGCTCCAGTTTGGTGATTATGGCTGGCCAGCAGATGGAGAATTGTTTTCCGCTGGCATGTATCCATATATTCCTGGAGACCTTGTTAAGGCAATGCTCGCTGCTACAGTTGTAGGTTTAGGTTGGAGAATAGTAGATAAAAGAAAGAACAATTAGTTAGGATCTTCTATATGAAGAAGATTTAAATTGTCATCCATCTTATTCCAAGGAATCATGGAATCTATCCAACTGCCTAATCGATTTAAATAAACATTTAAGCAGTGTAGAAGAGTCATTAAGTCCTCTTTGGAGTCAATTTTAGCAATTGACGACAGCGATTCTTCAATTAAAGATGTCGCTTCCGGAAAACCCCATTTCCCCAATCTTTCTTGTGTTCTTTTTAAATACCCTAGAGCAACTTTTTTCGCCGCCTCTAATTCCAGTTCATTTACTAAATTGCTTGCCACATGCAGGTTTTCTGTTCCCCAGAAAAGATCGAAGTTCGAATATATAACGCATGGAAAGTTACCCATTGGTGGTCGTTTATGGGTTCTCATAAAAGCCACGTCTTTCGGTTCGGTTTCCCAAATGTTATTGATAGACGCGATGACTTTATTTATTGTTGGGTTTGTATGCTGTCGGTTAGATTTTCGATTAGAGTCACCAGTTAATGGCATAGTTATTGTTAATGGCATTGAACCTGCATTTAGAATTTTTTTTCCTGCAGTGACAGATTTCTCTAAGTCTTCAGGCAATACCTTCGCAAATAGATTTATATATCCAAACGGCATTATTTCACCATAAAACAGACAAAGCGTTTGGCTTCTTGGGTAATAACCAATGTCTCCTGGTTCGACAGAAGGCACTTCATTTTCCCCTGGAGGTACGTAGAAAGAAAGCATTCCAATTGTTTCATCGCCAGCAAATTTAGCATTAACTGCAAAAGTTTCTGTTGGCATGGCCTCCTCAAATGATTTACAAGTTATTGGAGCATCCTCGGTTAGTAAACGAGCACGTATTTTTTCACCACCCATTTCCATTTCAAATATTTTATCCATTTAAGGTAAACCTCTTAATTCACAAATTATATTAATGACATTCTTGTAATTGGACAGCAATTAATAGATTTTATTATTGCCAACTAATGGGACACCAGTCATTGCTGAAGCATCTATCGTTAATGCACGCAGATCCTCTGGTTCCAAATTGTGTATATTGCTTTTGCCACAGGCTCTAGATATTAATTGAACCTCTAGGGTCAAAGCATTTAGATAGTTTGCTACTCTTTCTGCTGCCTTTTCTAAATCTAATCTGGATTCCAGCTCAGGATCTTGGGTAGTAATACCGACTGGGCACATTCCTGTATGACAATGATGGCATGCTCCAGGCCTAGTACCTAGTCGCTCATAATCTTCCACGTAAATAGACTTATTGCAATTTAATGCTATTAGAGCGGCTGTACCTATTGCTACCCCTTTTGCTCCTAAGGCGAGAGCTTTTGCTATATCTGCTCCACTGGTTATTCCACCTGAAATGATCAAGTCGACCTCGTCTTCTAAACCAAGTTCATTAAGAGCCCGAACTGCTTCAGCAGTAGCCGGCATTGTTGGTACACCGGTGTGATCTAGTTGTAGTTCTGGAGACGCACCCGTGCCTGCTTCCATTCCATCTATAACAATTGCATCGGCTCCAACTTTAGCAGCCAACTTTACATCGTCGGTAACACGACCTGCGCCCAATTTTATAAATATTGGAACGTTACCTTCAGTTACTTCACGAAGTTCCTCTATTTTAATCATCAAATCATCTGACCCCATCCAGTCAGGATGTCTGACTGGACTCCTTTGGTCAATTCCTGCTGGCAGTTCTCGTTGATCAGCTATTGTTTCTGAAACTTTAAGCCCCATTAACAAACCGCCAGTTCCAGGCTTTGCTCCCTGTCCTATTACAATTTCAAGTGCATTAGCTTGTTTTAAGTGATCAGGATTAAACCCGTATCTACTTGGCAATACTTGATACATTAGCAAATCTGATGCTGCTCGTTCTTCATGTAGCATCCCACCATCTCCAGTAACAGTCATTGTGCCAATGGTGCTAGCAGCTTTTCCAAGAGCTACTTTGGCTGTTTTGGACAGCGCACCGTAACTCATTCCAGTGATATAAACTGGCGTATCTAGTTCCAATGGTTCGCTTGCGTTTCTCGCCCCGATTGTTGTTTTAGTACTGCAGCTTTCTCTGTACCCTTCCAATGGAACCCTGCTTAATCCAGAGGTAACAAATGTCAGGTCATCAAATGTGGGTAATTTTCGAAGGGTACCGAAACCCCGTAAACGATATCGACCTAACTCACTTTTAGCTTGTATATCCTCAATGATTTCTGGTGCATAGAAAAAGCTTTCTCTAATTAATGGACGAATATTTTCTGAATCTTGTTTACTCATAGAGCGACCCTCCATAATTTAAAGTCACTCTTATCAAAATTATAGAGTTTCTTTCCCGAGACAATTTTTTTAAATTCGGGGTTTTGTGGTATGCCCTCAATTTTGTATTTTGATAACAGATCAATGATTGTTAATTTGTCATCCTCAGTGCTGTTTGTAGCTATCGCGTCATTTCCTAGGTCATCTGCAGAGCCTAATACAAATAGTTTTCCTTCATATATTGAATCCGCAAATGCATCTCCAGTATCTCCACAAACCACCATTAGACCTCTTTGCATCACAAATCCAGACATGTAATCTACATTTTTCCCAATCACAATAGTTCCTGCTTTTTGAGATATGCCTGTTCTTGGCCCAGAGTTTCCATGAACAATTAAGGTTCCGCCTCTCATAGCTGCTCCGGCAGCAGCACTTGAGTTACCATGCACTATCACTGTTCCTGATTGCATGTCCGAGGCGACCGACCATCCAGCGTTACCATTAATTTCGATTGTGCATTGCTTTAACATTCCACCACAGTAGTAACCTACGCTACCTTGAAAGACAACCTTTCCAGGCTGATCTAATCCGACACCAAGATTATGGCGTGAATTAGGGTTTTCAACATTTACCTCGCCATCTTCATCTAAACCTTTTTTAATTGCTTGGTTTATTTCTTTTATGGAAAGGCCATTACAATCTATCGAAGCCAAGTTTGCACCGCCCTGGCAGTAGGTTCATATAAATCTGTATCATCTGAAATCATAGAGTGGAGAGCTACTTCTTCGGATGCCATTGCAACGAATGATTTATTTTCTGCGACTATTAATGGTTTGGTTGAAAATCTGTCTTTAGCAAACCCAATACCATCTGAAGTTGAAATTAAATACGTGAAAGTGCCATCTAGTTGTTCTATCGATTCAGTTAATGACTCCTCTAGACTCAATCCATTCAGTAATTGGTCAGCAATAAAAACAGCTATAACTTCTGAGTCATTTGTTGTAGAAAATTCGTATCCCCTGCGCTGGAGAGATCGACGCAGTTTGTTATGGTTGGTTAGTTGTCCATTATGTACTACAGCTATATCTGGGAATGGTCTGGCCCAGAACGGGTGTGAATAGCATATATCTACACGGCTTTCAGTTGCTAATCTAGTATGGGTAAGGCCATGAGAACCTAGAAAATCTGCAACTTTATAATCCTCTAATTCAACCGCTGGTCCTATATCTTTTATAATCTCCATAGAATTACCAATACTGAACAGTTCAGTTCCAGATTGCTCTATTACTGATGTCACTTTTGACATGAACTCAATATCATTATTGTCTTCAACTTCTTTCAATTCGATTCTTAATATATTACCTGTGTACTGAATATCATTAATTGAAACCAATTTTTCCAGCCTGGATGTAATTTCAGATATTGCTAAATCACTTTCAGCTTTTTCATTAAATCTGTTTGATTCAAGATGAATTCGCAAAGCAAGATGCCCATCTGGTAATTCTCCATAAAGAGCCATTCCAGTCCCGTCCAGTCCTCTGCTTCCTAACACAGATGCCATTGCGGAAAGTCGACTCCCTAAAGGTATATTAGATTCACCGTTTTTATAGAAAAAACCGGCTATGCCACACATTAATCACTCCGTTGTTATTGCTAGATTGAAGTCTATGACCGAGTATATGTTCAGTCAATAGCTAAGCATTATTTAATTTATACATTAGAATCAAATTCACTGATAAGGATTTATTTGCGAAACAGGGACTAATTATTTTAAATATCTTTATGTGCGGCAATATATATATGAAGGTTTTGTAATAAATGTGGAAATTTAAGTTTGCAAGTAATACCTTCTTGTCATTAACAACACCAGATTTCAGGTTTGTTTGGATGGCTAGTATGGGAACAAGTGGCGGCTATTTTTTCCAACAGGTTTTTATTGGATGGGTTGTATATGACATAACAGGATCTGCTTTTATAACCGCGATGGCCCTAGCTTTGGATACGTTACCTAATTTAATTGGAGCACCTCTTGGAGGGGTTTTAGTTGATCGTTTAAATAAACGAAAGATTTTACTTTTCGGTCCTGTTTATCAACTAATGCTTAACATTGGATTTGGTATTGGGGTGTATTTAGACAAAATCGACGTTTGGCATATCCTTGCTTTCGTCACTCTTATGGGTTGTTCATGGATTCTAATTGAGCCTGCAAGAACAGCTATAACAGCTGATATTCTTGTGCCACAAAGGTTAATAAATGGACTGGCTTTAATACAATTAGCATTTAGCATTACTAGGCTGGCTGGTCCTATAATAGGCGGGATATTAATAGAAATGTTTGGTACCCCGACCGCGATTTTTACTGCAGCAGGCGTTCAGCTTTTCGCAGTATTGATGGCTAGTCGAATTAAGATCGAGTTTCCATTGCAAGAATCTTTGACATTAAGATCGGCTTTGACAGGATTTTCGGATTCAGTAGGCATGGTGATAAAAACTCCAATCGTTCAAGGCTTAATCCTATTATCATTTTTAGGACCAATGATACTAATACCATTTACAAGCGGTCTTTTTCCGGTTTACATAAAGAAAGTTTTTGATCTTGGCGCGACAGAGTTAGGATTAATGTTAGCGTTAATTGGTGTGGGTTCAATTGTGGGTACAATCTGTCTTGCATCGTTAGGGAACTTAAAAAGACCGGGGGTATTGGTAGTATTATCAATACTACTCGGAGTTGTTTCATTAGTGATATTGGCCCAGTCAACCGGTATCGTTATGGCTTCCTTAGGCTGCTTGCTAATAGGGTTGTGTTTTACTGGTTTTCAAACCTTAATTGGAGCTATGCTTCAGCAAGCTGTAACTGCAGAATTTAGAGGTCGTGTAGCAGGTTTATTTATGGCTAGTTGGGGTACCGTAACTATCGGTAGTTTGGCGGCTGGAGCCCTTGCTGAGTACCAAGGTGCACCTTTTGCGACGATGATTGGCGCTGCAGCAATGCTTATATACGGAGCATTAGTAATAATTTTTTATAGAACCATTCTTACAAGTCGGGAAAGCTAAACTAGTATATCTCCAGATATTCTTGTTTTTCCCAATCGGTAATATGAGAGCGAAATCGCCCAATCTCATTCCATCGCATAGTTGTATAGGCTTCAACAAATTCATCACCTAACATGTCAGAAAACCTCGTATCTTTGTTTAGTGCAGTTAAGGATTCTTCAATGGTGGTAGGCAAACTTTTATAATTTGGGTTTTCCTCAGCTGGTCCGCTTTTAGCTTTTGGAGTTTTCGCTTCTGCACCTTTTTCCAGTCCTAGTAAACCTGTTGCCAGCACTGCAGCTACTGCTAGATACGGATTCGAAAGGCCGGTACCGAGACGGTTTTCCAGATGAGTATTGTCATCTCTAGAGTTTTTCGCACGTACAGCGGCCGACCGATCTTGTGGTCCCCAACTAACGTTTGAAGGGGCAAACGTATGTGGTTTAAATCGACTGTAACAATTTATTGTAGGAGCTAATAAAGCCATACTTGCTGGAGTATGATCCATCATTCCTTGTATGAATTGACGAGCGGTTGATGACAATCCATCTGAGTCAGAATTATCTAAAAATATATTTTGTCCAGTCTCTTTATCTATTAGACCAATGTGCACGTGGCAACCTGAAGCAGCCGTGTCACTAAATGGTTTAGTCATAAAAGTTGCGTTTTGGCCCATCTGATGTGCAATCGTTTTTACACCATTTTTGAAAGTAAATGCCTGGTCCGCAGCTTCTATTCCAAAAGACGGAGCAAAGTTAATCTCAAACTGAGAAGGAGCATATTCACTATTGGCTGTAATTAAATCGATTCCAGCCTTTGGCATCTCATCCATTATTTGGTCGATTAGAGGGATATAGCGATTTCTTAATGTATTAAAAATATGCAGTCCGCCGAAATATGGCTCTGAGGTTTCAGGAGCCAGGACATAGAATTCATATTCGAGACCTAATTTAACATCAAACCCTAGTGAGTTAGCTTTACCAAGAAGTTGTCTCAAAACCCATCTCGGAGCAGCTTTTTGAGGGGTACCATCTTCCCAATGGCCCTCGCATATAAGCCTGGCGGTTCGGTCAAGCCATGGAACGATTATTGCAGTATCGAGATCGGGTTTAAGGTATTGGTCTGCGTAATTAACCTCTTCGTTATACAAAGTGTTGCCTACTACTGAGGAAGCTGAATCAAGCACCACGGTTCCTCCATACATATTTAAGCCTTTTGTTGCATATGATTCTACATGGGAAATTGGTACTAGCTTAGATCTGCTAACTCCATGCATGTCAGGTAATTCAAACTGAACATGAGCAATATTTTCTGCTTTCCAGGCTCTAACAAGATCAGCAATTGTTTTGGTGCTTTTAGCCATCAATAATCTCCTTTGATTCGCTCATTGTGCATTTTATTCAAAAACTAAAGCTTTTGCAGGGTTTTCGACAAGTACCTTGTGAACCTGACTCTCGGTAATACCCCAATTTTTCATTCTCGGAACTATATTGCTCAAAATGTGATCATAACCTTGTCCACCATTTTTCGACAAATGCCATTTTCGGCATACGTCCTGAGATATAACTATTTGATCTTCGAAACCATTTTCAATCAAAAACTTTATCCTATCCAATCTACCGATGTCGTTCGGCATATTAATTCCTTCATCCATAAACATGCCTGTATTTTCCCATCCAAAAATATCAAACTCTAAATAACATCCGGTTTTTGCTAATTCAATAAAATGTGACTCTGATTGAATAGCAGTATCTAAATGCCCGAATATGCAGTTGGTAGGATTTGCGCCTCCAGCTATTAAGTGATTAAGTATTCCTATTGGAGCTTCATCTCCGAGTCCCGAATGTATAGTTATTGGGGCACCGGTTTCCTTTTGGGCTTCTCCTGAAGCAAGCAAAACTTTGATCTCGTTTCTCGTCAATGGCCAAAAGTTGCCCACTTCTCCGATTATGCCTGACCGGATATTAGTATCTTTTACGCCTATAGTTATGTCACGTACAATTTCGTGAGTGATTTCTGCCTGAGTCTTTTGATTCATATCTGCTGGGTGTGAATGGGTAACGTAATAAGATGATCCCATAATTACGTTTAATTTTGAGGCTCTAGATATTCTGGCTAATGCTAAAGGGTCTCTACCAATACCCACGCTTGTGGTATCAACCAGAGAATTACCCCCAGAATATTTGTAAGCAGATACTTCTTGAATTGCTTCAGACTCATCATACATTCGAGCGCCATCAAGATGGTGGACATATAAATCATGTGATTTAGATGTCAGTTCTGGCGTGAATGGGATGTTCTTATATGATCGATTGCTAGCGTAATCTGATTCGTTGTAATAACAAGTCGTATCAATAAGCAAATGCTCATGCATTAACGTTACGCCCAGGTCCGCAGGATGAATAAGACCAAGTACCGTTTGTATTTTCCCCGAAACTTCTGATTTCGACAAATTTTGCTTGCCCCCAAAAAGTTGTTTTATAGAAAGAAGGTGTTTAATTATTTAGTAAAATCCAAGCCTTGCAAAGTTTATGTATTTAAATGCTGAGTAATAGACGAGCGTAATTGCCTGAACCAGCTTTTAATTACATAGTTTAATGAAACCAAAAAAAGTGATTTCAGCATCATCTTGTATACCCATAATCTGGAAACTTTGGTTACAGATTCTGATTGATGCCAGTTTTTTCTCGTAACTATAGCGTTTAAAGTCCCTAAACCAAGGATTAGCGGCCATAATACTGCCAATCTTACTCGTACCTTTCTTGGTGGAATAGATAAAAAGTATTTTTCTGCTGAGTCGTATAAATCCAAAGTTTTATGAATTTGTTTAGATATTAATTGTCTGATTTGCTTTTCACTATTATTAGTTAATAGGTCATCTAAATTTAAATTTAGTTTATTTAATTCTTCATCTGGTATATAACACTTTCCCATACGGATATCTGAAGAAAAATCACGCAATATGTTAGTCATTTGCAAAGCCTTGCCAAATTCCACACCTAAGGCTGACATCAAGGTGACGTTAATATTACAAATTTTAGATTCGCTTGCTAAGGTTATTTCAGTCCAAAACGACCCGACGCAACCAGCTACTAAATATGTATACTTATCCAATTCATCATTATTTTTAAGGCTTACCAATCTAGGGCTGTTTATTGTTTTTCCGAAATATTTTAGATCCATTTCCATACCCTCTATTAGAGTCAATACAACACGCTTAACTTGAATGCAGTTTTCAGGTTTCAAGGATAGGATACAAGTCAGGATGAATGGAATTTTACAGATAAGCTGATTTTCTACTTTTGATAAATTATCCTTGAAATCGATTTCAGTGAAATGAGATATATTCATATCTGAGCCATCATTATTTAAAGAATATTTGAGAGAATTAAGTGATTGGATTTTCACTGCCTCTGAAATGTTAGGAGCATCGGTAATAGTGTCAGCTGCTCTAGCTAGTAGGTAAGCTAGGCTTATAGGTTTACGCACATGTTTTGGCAATATTCTAAGAGATAAATAGAATGCCCTTGATGTTGATTTTAATAATTGGTCTAGTTTGACTTGTCCGGTTAGCATGTTTTCAAATGTGCTGCCCGGCCAGGATTCGAACCTGGGTCAAAGGCTCCAAAGGCCTTTGTGCTACCACTACACCACCGGGCATTGGAAAGATTCTATGAATCCTTGTCTTTACTCAATTTTTCTGAAGAGTTTGGTTCAGATGATTGTAACCTTTTTAAAAATTGATAAGCGTTGGGGGCCCAACCCACTCCAAATACCGTTTCGTTGAAAAGCTTAGGGTCATCTTTATTCCAGAGAATCCTTTTTATATTGTTTAGAGATGGAATTCTCCAATCATAAGGAATTCCTAAAAAACGCCCATGACGTTTTTTTGTGGCAACCGAATAAGCTAAGGTCGCCATTGTAAACAGAATTATCCCAGTTCGAATCTTATTTTTATAGGACATAGTAGCCACCTCCTCCTATGTCGCAGACTCAAAACCTTAATTTAACTTATCAGATGGTTATCATAAACCCATCATCATTCGATTACTATAGTCTAATGTTTACATTGCATTCAATAAATTGTCCAGATTAAATTTTTTAAGATTCGTTATTTAATTCAAAATTGATTTATACTGGCTAACAAAAGAGGCTATATATGGGTAAAAATATTGATTTTGATGTAGTGATTGTTGGGGCTGGTAACGCGGCTTTGTGTGCGGCATTGTCCGCTTCAGAAGCTGGCGCGAGCGTGATTATTTTGGAGAAAGCACCAAAACATTTCCAGGGAGGGAATTGCCCTTATACGGGAGCTGGTTTTAGGTTCACACATAATGGTATTAATGACCTAAAAGCTTTATTGCCAGAAAACACTGATACAGGTGACTTTCAAATGGCTCCATATACTGAGCAAGATTTTCTAGATCACTTTATAGAAGCAACGCACGGAGATACAGACCAAGAACTTGCTGACGTGGTCATATCAAAATCGCGTGAAACTATTAACTGGATGCATTCAAATGGAGTGCGGTGGGAATTGCCTATAAACATTAATCTTGAAAATGCGCCTTCTGTTATTCCAAATCAAGTTGGATTATCAGCATATGAATCGGGCTCAGGTTTAGTTCGAATGCTAACAAAAGCCGTGGAATCTAAATCAATAACCATACTTTATGAAACTAAAATGGTTTCCTTAAATAAAGGGGATCTTGGTCAAATTGAATCGATAGAGATACAGGATCGTGACGGGGTAAACACTATACATTGCCGATCAGTAGTGTTGGCGTGTGGTGGCTTTGAAGCAAATCCTGAAATGCGAATAAAGTATTTAGGAACAAAGTGGGAAACTGCAAAGGTTAGAGGATCTAGATATAACACTGGTGATGGGCATCGAGTAGCTTTAGATATCGGCGCGGCAACCAACGGTCAATGGACCGGCTGTCATGGCACTCCGATAGACCTAGATGCACCTACAACGGGTGATTTAGCATTGACCGATGCGATGCCCAGAAGATCGTATAACTTGGGTATTATGGTTAATTTGGATGGAAATAGGTTTACTGACGAGGGGATAGGGTTTGCAGAGCAAACTTTCGTTCAAATTGGTTCAGATATATTGTCACAGAAACGCAATATGGCGTTCCAAATATTTGATCAGCGTGCAGTAAATCACCTTGAGGATCGATATGGCGGTTCTAACCCTGTAAGCGCTCAGTCGATAGAACAATTAGCAGACTTGTTAGGAATTAACCCCACGGTTTTAAAATCTACTGTGGATAAATTTAACTTAGAAGCGGAAGACGCAGATTATCTTCCTAGAACTCTAGACCGCAGATCAACCTTAAGCTTATTCCCTGCCAAAAGTAATTGGGCAATTAAAATTGACAAGCCACCCTTCATAGCATATTCGGTTACTGGAAGTATCACCTACACATATGGAGGCCTGAAAATCGATGAAAATGCTAGGGTGTTAGATATGGAAGATAATCCAATTACTGGATTATATGCCGCTGGAGAGATAGTCGGCGGAATTTTCTACCATAACAGCCTAAGAGCCGCAGGCTTAATGCACGGATCTGTATTTGGAAAATTAGCAGGTCAGCATGCAGGGCGATTAGAAAATCAATAGATATTAAAGTTTTTTTATATTAATCCTGATTCTCTAACTGAGCTCAGAGCTTTCTCATATGCAGAAACTGTGTTTTGAATATCCTGATCGGAATGATCTTGTCCGATAATTAGTCTTGTGCCGTTGCTCATTGGATCTATACCTTCATTGATTAGGGCAAGGTGTAATTGTGAATTTCTATGGCCATCATTTACTTTGGACCATTCTGAGTCTGTTAACTCGAAAGTAGCACCGTCATCCTCAACGTCAAAATCGACTCCTAACCTGACAAACAATAGCGGGCCATGCCCTGTGACTTGCCCTGGGATTTCCATTTTCCCTAGTAATTCATTTAATCCTGCTTTAAG
>CEUZ01290963.1_pt1 | contig 49395 bp, 42 predicted proteins | sample 361511 | NCBI WGS metagenome assembly CEUZ01 (sample SAMEA2622822, study PRJEB7988) | marine metagenome | biome: marine biome (ENVO:00000447); feature: surface water layer (ENVO:00002042); material: "saline water (ENVO:00002010), including plankton (ENVO:xxxxxxxx)" | depth 5 m
TGGCATGCCTCCAACAGGAGGATTAGGACTTGGAATTGATCGACTTGTAATGTTACTGACTGATCAAAAAAATATACGTGAAGTTGTATTATTTCCTCATTTATCACTTTCACAGGAAGAAATATTTCGTTTCGTAGATGATTTAATTACTGATAATAGACAATTACCAATGAGTACAGATGAATTCACAGAATATATATATAAAGCATTAACAGAAGATTTGCGATCCCGAATTACTAAAGATGAAATTCAAAATCGAGTGGAACAGGCCAATGTCAATTAAATCTGAAGATGCTATCAAAGAGGTTGATGATCGACTTAATTCTATTGCAGTTAAAATATACGGAAACACTTTATCTAACGGATTTATGACTATGTCAGAAATATTTAATCATGCAAAAGATACGTTGAAAAATGAGCTCATGAAGGAAATACCACCATCTATTCTGGAGTGTTTAACTATTGAAACCATAATGGAGCGTGTTGAATTGTGTATCATTCATCACCAAAGCGGAGTAGGTAATGTTAAGGATTGATTTAATCCGTGATAATCCTGATTATGTGATTGATGCGCTTAAAAAGCGTGGAGAAGATCTATCATTTGTTTCAAAAATTCGAGATTTTGATACTCAACGTAGGGCGTTAATTACCGAACGAGATCTTCTTAGGTCACAGCACAACTCAATTAGTAAGGAATATGGATCACTTGTAAAGAATAAAACAGATGACTCCACACGTTTAAATGCGTTACGTGAAAGCACAAAAAATATTAACGAAAAAATTACGACCCTTCAGGATGAATTGACTGGAATTGACAAATCATTAGATGATTTGCTCCTTAGAATTCCTAATATTCCTTTGGAGTCTGTTCCAGAAGGTTTTGATGAATCTGCTAATAAAATTTTACGAGATGAAGGTATTTTTCCTGTCTTTGATTTTCAGCCTCGTCCACATTGGGAATTAGGAGAGAATTTAGGAATCATTGATTTTCAGCGGGGTATTAAAATATCCGGATCTCGTTTTTATATACTTGCTGGATTGGGTGCAAGATTACAAAGAGCCTTAATTTCATGGATGCTAGATGTTCATACCAGAGAACATAATTATATTGAAATAATTCCTCCTGTCATGGTGAAGGGGAAAACATTGGAAGGAAGTGGAAATTTACCTAAATTTTCTGAAAATCTTTATCGTGACATAGAAGAGGATTTTTGGTGGATTCCTACGGCAGAAGTAGCACTTACAGGATTACATAGTGAAGAAATATTATCAATCGATATTCTTCCATTAAATTATGTTTCCCATACTCCATGTTTCCGAAGGGAAAAGGCTGCTCATGGACGTGAAACTCGTGGAATCAAACGACTTCATCAATTCGATAAAATTGAGATGTACAAAATAACACATCCTGATGATTCAGAAGAAGCATTTTTTCAACTTGTTGAACAAGCTGAAAAATTATGTAAGTTACTGAATCTTCCATATAGGATTGTAGAGCTTTGTTCTGGTGATCTTGGTTTTCAGTCAGCTAAAACATATGATATTGAAGTATGGGCCGCTGGATCTGAGGAATGGCTAGAGGTAAGTTCGTGTTCTAATTGCATAGAATTTCAGGCTGTACGTTCAAATATCCGTTTCCGTGAGAGCAATGGAGCAAAACCAAGTTTTGTCCATACTCTTAACGGTTCAGGATTAGCAATACCCCGAATTCTTATTGCAATTCTAGAGAATAATCAACTGTCTGATGGAAGAGTATCGATTCCTGAAGTTTTGAGGCCATATATGGGTTGTGACATAATAGGATGATACTCATTCAAAAAGGAAAAAAATTTATGAGTTTAATTTTCATATTTCGAATTTCTGCACTTATTCTTATAACGTTCTCATTATTTGGAACAGTGAGAGATTTCCCAATGATTTGGTTAATTCTTTCATATGGTTTAGGGTTACTGTTCTATGGTTTCTCAATATATTTAAGAAGTAAATAATTTATTTCTGTTGACGAGTTTTCTATGAAGTATTAATCTCAACATTCAATCTGAAGTCCTAGGAGTTATATCTGATGGAATTAAATATACCTCGTATTGATCGTGCATTAAACCCCGAAACTGTGGCTGTAATTGGTGATAAAGGACCAGGATATACGTGGCTTACTAATATGCAGACGTTTTCAGGTAAAGTTTATTCAGTCCAACTCGATGAAAAAGAAATTCCTGGAATTGAAGCTATGGGAATTACTAATTATAAAAGCGTTATGGATATACCAGAACATGTTGATTATGCAGTAATTGCAGTCCCTAGGCGTGTGAGCCCTTTTGTTTTTCGAGATTGTGTTACTAAAGGTGTTTCTGGAGTAGGGATGTTTACTTCTGGATTTGCCGAGTCAGGTAGTGAGGAAGGTGTTGAACTTCAAAAAGAGATAACTCAAATGGCAGAGGATTCTGGAATTGTATTACTTGGGCCTAATTGCATGGGTTTGTATAATCCAAATTTAGGTGTGCGTTTTATGGTTGAACAAGCAACAGGATATTCTGGGGATGTTTCGGTAATATCTCAAAGTGGAGGTCATGCTGGTGGTATTGCAGCAATGGCAAATTCTAATGGAGTTAAACTTAACAAGGTGGTCAGTTTTGGGAATGGAGTAGTTCTTGAAAATGGTGATTGGTTAGATTATTTTGCTCAGGATCCCACAACGAGAATAATAGTTATGTATATTGAGGGTGTTAGAAACGGCAGAAGTTTTTTGCCAAAACTTAAAGAAGCCACTGCAAAAAAACCGGTTATCGTCTGGAAGGGAGGTCAAACTCCTGCAGGTCAAAGGGCCACATCATCCCATACTGGATCACTGGCAGAATCTATGAATTCTTGGGATGCAGTAATAAAGCAGGCAGGTGCTATTCGATGTGATGACCTTGAGGAAGTTTCAGACGCGTTAAAGGGGTTATATTTTCTACCACCTTTTTCTGGGAATCGTGTAGGTTTAGCTGGTGGAACTGGAGGTCAATCAGTTTCCATGACGGATTCTTTTTCAAAAGCTGGAATGGAAGTTCCTGTGCTATCAAATGATTCACTTGATAGTCTTGGAGAGATTATGCAAGTAATAGGTGCAAGCTATAATAATCCAATAGATATTGGTGCAGTAAATAGAGATCATTTTGATGAGATATTAGAAATTTGGGCAAATGATCCTCACGTTGATAGCCTTATGATGCAGTTTACTCCAGGAATGTATAGGCGAAGTCCAGAAGCTGCTGAAAGTCAAATCAATTCATTTATTAATCTTAAGAAAGTTGGGAAACCTCTTTTTGCAGTGTTACATTCTACTGATCCGTATAATGATGCTGAATCCTTAAATATTATAGATAATATGCTTAAAGAAGAGAATATTCCTTCTTATCAAAATTATGATCGAGCAGCGAATTCTATTTTGAAGATAATTAATTATTACCGTAACAAGCAATAGCAGAAACTTCATTATGGTTATTTCTTGAGGTTTTCGTGGATTGTTCTAGATGCAACGCAAAAAATAATTTTGATTCGGAATATTGTTGTGAATGTGGGATGACTTTAAAACGCGGTGCAATACCTGCAATGGATTTACAAGATATCATCCGATTAACGTACATTACGTATAAAAATAACTTTCTTTTGCTTTTTATGTTTTCTTTTGTAGCTAGTACCCCACTAGTTATTAGTACTGTTATTCCTTGGCCATTTAACGTTTTATCAATATTTTTAGGTTTTGCTGCTTATGTATTTTTGAAGAGTCTTGGAGCTTTAATTTTCTGTCAGATATTTGTAAAAACTACAGTAAGGATTGAGACATGTGTAGATTGGATTATTACTAGATGGCGCTCAATTTTAGTGGGAACTTTACTTTTTGTTGCAGTTTTAATTCCAGGTATCTTACTTTCTTTTTTTATTATTGGAATACCTTTACTTTTATATTGTTTGGTGGCATTTCAATTTTATATATTCATTATTATTTTTCAGAATGCTCAAGGAGCCCAATCATTGTTATTGAGTAGAGAACTTGTAACAAGTAATTGGTGGAGAGTTTTTGGGATTATCATGTTGCTGCAATTAATCCAGGCTTTTTTTCAATTAATTTTTGGAATTCCTATTGGTGAAATAAGCCAATCAGCTTCTCAATTAATGCTGGTTTTTTACGGGATACTTGAAACCACACTTCTCGCTATTCTATTTCCGATAGAATTTTTAACTACAACAATTCTCTATATTGATCTTAGAAAGAGGAAATACGGATATACTATACAAGAAATGAAGATGGAGTTAAAGGGAATCATTGACTAGGGATTGATTTGCGGATTTGGTATATTAGTTCCTAATTTGTCCTGAGCCCTTTCCAATCCATTTATAGGACATTAATGCTTCTAATCCCATTGGTCCGCGCGCATGAAATTTACTTGTACTGATAGCTACTTCCGCTCCGAGTCCAAATTGACCACCATCATTTAATCTTGTGCTTGCGTTAACAAAAACAGCTGAAGAATCCACTAGATTTAAAAATTTATTAGCGTTCACATCATTTTCAGTGAGTATAGCTTCAGTGTGACCTGATCCATATTGTTCAATGTGTTTCAAGGCTTCATCTATAGAATCTACAATTTTCACAGATAAGATCAGGTCCAAAAATTCTTGCCCCCAATCAGATTCTTTAGCTTTAGATATATTAGGTAATTCAAGAGGTGATATAATGGATAAACTAGGTTCATCGCATCTAAGCTCTACTCCTTTGTCAGCTAATTTTTCGCTAACTAAAGGCAGGAACGTTTTAGCCACTTCATGATTAACAAGGATAGTGTCAAGTGCATTGCATACTGATGGACGTTGAACTTTTGCGTTATAAACGATTTCCACGGCATCGTCTATATTAGTTGGAGAATCAATATAGGTATGACATACTCCTATACCTCCAGTTATAGCAGGCATTAATGCAGTTTCATTGACATAATTAACAAGCGTTGATCCACCTCTAGGTATTATCAAGTCAATGTAATCTTTCATTGAAAGCATTTGGCCAACTAGATTTCTGTCAGTGCTTTCAATGAATTGCACAGCTTCGGGTGGACAATCTGCATCTATAAGGGCCATGGAAATTATGTCTACCAAGGCTTTATTTGTATTAATTGATTCTTTTCCACCTCGTAAAATACATGAATTTCCAGATTTGATACATATTGAAGCAATATCAATTGTAACGTTTGGTCTACTTTCATAAATAGCCCCTATAACTCCAAGTGGGACTCTCCTTTTAGACAGTAAAAGTCCATTTTCTAACTCTTTGGATTCAAATTCTTCACCTAATATATCAGGAAGTTGAATTAAGTTTTGAATATCTGATGCTAAACCATCTAAACGACTGGAATTAAGTTCTAATCGGTCAAGGATTTCTAATCCCAATCCGTTTTGCGAGCCATTAATAAGGTCAATTTGATTGGCCTGCAATAGTTTTTCTTTATTTCTTTTCAGACCAGCTATTACGTTCTTTAAAATAGTATTTCTTTTAGATGTCGAAGTATTTGCAAGTGTTTTACCTGCAATTTTTGCAGATTTACCCATAGAAACTAATTCTTTACTGATTTGCATTAGCGGAACCTCCTGTTATTACCATATTGTCACGATGAACAACTTCATTGGACATTATTTTTTCTACTGGATGTTCATTGGGTTTTGATCTAGCAGTGATAATTTCTTCAATTTCAATATTGGTGTAGTTTACCATTCCAATTGCTATCTTGTTATTCTTATTGTCTATAATTTTGATTATTTCGCCTTTAGTGAATTGTCCAGATATAGTAATAATTCCTGATGGGAGTAGGCTTCCTCCTTTTTGAGTGATAGCCTTCGCAGCTCCACTGTCTACATGGATACTGCAATTTGATGATTCTCTCGATAGTAACCAACGTTTTCTGCTTTCGAGATTGGTAATCCGTGTTTTAAATTGAGTGCCAATTTTATTCCCGCTGATTATTCGATGTAAATTATCTGGGATAAGTCCGTTTGCAATTACTACATTGGTGCCTGATGAAGTTGCTAATCTTGCAGCATTAATTTTGGTAACCATTCCTCCACGACCCTGATTGGTCCATGAGTCTCCAATTCTAGCCTCGATATCCTCTATATTTTCTACGAAGTCAATAAGTTTTGCTTTAGGGTTTAGATGAGGATCTTCGCTGTATAAACCTTCAAGATCTCCCAGTAGTATCAGTAAATCAGCATCAATCATGTTTGAAACCAATGCTGATAAAGTATCGTTGTCTCCGATTGTTTCACCTTCTAATTCTTCTATTGCAACAACGTCGTTTTCGTTAACTATGGGAATTACTCTAAGCATTATTAAATCAAGAAGTAAATTTCTTATATTTAGGTAGCTTATTCTATCGGATATATCATTATGAGTAAGTAATGCTTGTGCTACAGGAATCTGATTTGCACCAAATAGTTCTTGAAAATGATGCATCAAAATTCCTTGCCCTATTGATGCCATGATTTGTCTCGAACGAACATTATTACTGGATTCGTTAGTGGTTATCCAGTTGTTGAGACTATGCCTTCCTGCAGCGACTGCACCTGATGATACAATTATTATTTGGTATCCTTTTTTATGTAGTCCTACAATTTGCTTTACTAAAGAAGACAGGATATCCAAGTCTAATTGATTACTTCCACCAGTTAGTAAAGTGGTTCCTAATTTTATAACTACACGTTGATTATTTTTCATATCTCAAGCACCTTAATTAATTTATTATTTCAATAATAAATTTTAGTATTAAGTCAATATATTTACGGTAGTACTATCAATTATATTTGAAGATCTATTATAACAAATAGGGATCATAGTATAATCTGTTAAGTAAAATTCTTTGAATATTTATATATTGATTATCATTCAGTTTATTTAATATGTCATTATGCAGTATTGAGTTTTTGAAATAATGCGAAATAATCTTGTTTTAGAATTGATTAATAGTTTACCCGAATTTGATCGAATAAAAGAGATAATAAGTGTAGGGGAAACAGGAAATTCCGAGAATATATTTGTTAGTGATGCAACAAAATCTTGGATATTTTATTCATTACTACAAAAGTCCAATAATCCACTTGTTCTAGTGGTAGAAGATCCATCTAAAGCTGATAACTTATTTTCCGAATTTGAATTTATTTATAATTCCGACACATCTGCAAGTTTTTCGTTAAAAATAATAGATTTATATTCCAGTTGGACTTATCCAAAACATAATGAATTAGTTTGGGATATTACAGAATCCTTCACTAGAATACGAGGACTTACACAATTACTGAATTATGATCAATCTGATGAATCTCAAAAAGTCTTAGTTATAACCACGAAAGATGCATTAATTCGCAAAACTGTAAAAAGGGAATTTTTATTAGATCATACTATGTATTTTTCTATAAACTCTGAATTTAATGTTTTAGTAAATATTGAAAATTTGGTTTCAGTTGGTTATAAGATTTGTGATACTGTTAGAATTCCTGGAGATATTAGTAGTCGAGGTGGTTTAATAGATATCTATCCCATAAATTCTGAACACCCGGTGAGATTGGACTTTTTAGGAAACAAACTAGAAAATATTCGAGTATTTGATCCTGAAACTCAATTATCCATTAGTACAATAAATGAAGTGGTGATTTCTCCTTCGAGTGAATACCCAAGTTCACTTTTTAATTTCGAAAAAGCCAAGCAATTTATATCTGAATCAGAACATTATAACCTTTGTAATAAACATTCTCGTATAATTGAGAATTTCCTTCCCATCAGAGAATTGTTACCTATAGAAAATTTAGAACCTTTTGCAGGTTTTTTTGATTCAGGGATGCTTATTGACTATTTACCCAAAAACAACATATTTCTTTTTGATGAATTTAACGAAACTCAAGTTGATGAATCAAAAATAAATTATGATGTGGTTTCTCATTCGAATGACAATGATAGCAAATGTAAGATCGATATGCCTTCGCCAGTAATGGATTGGGAGGAAGTTTATGATAAATTGTTGAAGAAAAATTTGTTAATTAACTCTGATTCATATCCTATTGAAACTGTTCCCGATAATTCTTCTATTGTTAATTTTTCTCCAACTTATTTAGGTCAGATTGATAAATTTATTGAGGATATAAAAGCAATTAAACAACGTAAAGAAAGTGTAATAATATGTTCTTCATTTCCTGATCGAATACGAGATATTTTAATTTCTTCAGATAATGAAATAAATTTGTATCCTGAAGGTGACTCTTTACCAGAAATTGGTGAGGTCGTAATTCTTCAATTTCCATTACGAGAGGGTTTTTCAGTCTATTCTCGCTTAAAAACAACTCATATACTTACAGATAAAGAAATTTTTGGTTATTCAAAAAAGAATGTTCGTAAGAGAACCAAATCACCAAAATTTTCTTTATCTGCAGATCTCACTCCTAATAGTCTCATAGTTCATTCAGACCACGGTATTGGACGTTTTGTAGGTGTTGAAATTATAGATTCTAATATTGGTACTCGGGAATATATAAGTATTGAATATGCAGCTGGAGATCGTCTTTATGTTCCAATGGATCAAGCTGGAAAGTTAAGCTCATATGTTGCACCTAAAGGCTCGAAACCTTCTCTTTCTAGACTTGGAACCCAAGAATGGAAACGTACTAAAGAACGAGCTGCAAAAGCTGCAAAGGAAATTGCTCAATCATTGATAAAATTATATGCATCTCGGCAAATATTGCCTGGTTATCAGTTTTCTTCAGATACAGTGTGGCAAAGTGAATTTGAAGATGCGTTCATGTACACTCCCACTAGAGATCAAAAAGATGCGGTCGATGTTATTAAGTACTCTATGGAGAGTCCGCATCCAATGAATTATCTTGTATGTGGTGATGTGGGCTATGGAAAAACTGAGATTGCAATGCGCGTTGCTTTTAAAGCTGTGCAGGATGGTAAGCAAGTAGCTTTACTTTGCCCAACTACTCTTTTAGCCCAACAACATTTTAGAACCTTTATGGAAAGATTTAATTTATTTCCATTAAAAATAGAAGTTTTGAGTCGTTTTAGTAATGATATTGAACAAAAAAGAATACAAGAACAATTAGCAAGTGGACAGATCGACATATTGATTGGAACTCATAAGTTACTACAAAGAGATACTGTTTTTAAAGATTTAGGGCTGGTTATAGTTGATGATGAACAAAGATTTGGAGTTATGCACAAGGAATGGCTTAAAAGATATCATGAAAATGTTGATGTTCTGACATTAACTGCAACTCCAATCCCCCGAACATTATCCATGGCGTTAACTGGTGCTTTAGATATGGTTACTGTTCATACTCCTCCAGAGGATCGACAAGCGGTGGAAACTCATGTTTTGGAGTATAGTGATGACCTTATTCGTGAGGTCATTTCGAAGGAGTTAACTAGAAAAGGACAAGTTTTTTTTCTCCATAATAGGATTTCAGACATACATTCATGGGCGAATCATATCAAAAAAATAATTCCAGAATCAAGAGTGTGTGTTGCTCACAGTCGTCTAGATGAAAAAGAACTTGAAAGGGTTATGGAGCAGTTTATTAGTGGTGAAAAAAATGTACTTATTTCCACTACTATAATAGAAGCTGGTATAGATATCCCTAATGCAAATACTATAATTATAAATCGTCCTGAATTACTTGGGCTTGCCCAACTCTATCAACTTAGAGGAAGGGTTGGTAGAGGAGACAGAAATGGATATGCTTACCTTCTGGTCCAAATCAACAAGATTTTATCAGAAAGTGCTGAGAAACGTTTACTTGCTATGAAATCCTATCAAGAATTGGGCTCTGGATTTAGGATAGCGATGAAGGATCTAGAAATTCGTGGAGCAGGTAATATATTAGGTTCAGAACAGAGTGGGCATATGCATTCAATAGGTTTTGATTTGTATACTCAACTACTTCAGGAGTCCATAGATGAATTAAATGATACTGATCAACCTAAGGATTATCATTTTGTGCAAATTGCGGATATAAAAGTTACTATTTCTTTAGATGCACATATTCCAATTGATTATATTCCAGAATTGTCTGAACGATTAATGTTTTATAAACGTTTATCAACTCTCACCGATGAAGAGGAAATTCTAATTATACAAAATGAAATGAGTGATCGTTTTGGCGAACTTCCTCAGTCAATTTTTAATATTTTTTATGTATTGAGAGTAAAAATAATGGCTTCTAGAATAGGAGTAAAATCTATTGTTTCAGAATACGGTTCGATTGTTATTAGGTTTAAATACTCTATTAATAGTTATGGTGCAATTCTTGAGGATTCCTTAGGCCATTTAGGTGTGATAAGAAGAAATTCCATAAGAGTTAATGAGTCGATAGGGTGGCAGCAAAATCTTATCGATGTTTTAAAAACTGTTCTGGAAACCCATCAACGAGCACTAAATCTCTTAGAAATATCCGAAAATGAAAATAATGATTAAAGTTTCATGTATTCTACAGTAGCTTGTAATCCATTATCTATTGTAGTTTTGTGTTTCCAGCCGAGTATGCTGAATGCTTTTGAAGAATCTAAGGCAATTTTATATACCTCACCTTCTCTTTCAGTTTCATAAATTGCTTTTCCATTATAATTAGTGAGTTCTTTTAGTTTACCGAAAATATCATTTACATTGGTCCCTAATCCGGTGCCGATATTGTAATACTCAGATGGATGGTTTTCTAGGGACAATAAACTTGCTTTTGCAACATCTTCAACATATACAAAATCTCTTTCTTGTTCCCCAGATCCATAGATAATGCATGATTGATTTCGTAGCATTTTTTGTATAAAAATAGCCACAACACCAGCTTCCCCATAAGGATCTTGCCGAGGTCCAAAAACATTTCCATATCTTAACCCAATAAATTCTATGTCATATGTCTGATGAAAAACTTTTGCGTAGATTTCTATGGAAGCTTTTGCTGCACCGTACGGTGAAAGCGGTTGAATTGGGTGGTTTTCTTTGCATAAATTTGATTGAGGATGACCATATATAGCACCACCACTAGATGCAAATATAAATTTTTTTACACTAAATTCCTTACACATTTGAAGGAGGTTTATTGATCCGATAACATTTATATCTGCATCATGAGTAGGATCATTTATGGAGGCGTTAACTATAGCATGAGCAGCTTGATGATTTATTACGTCAGGTTTTACTTTTGCAAATATTTTTTTCAGATTCTCCAGATCCCGGATATCTGTTTCATAGAAATTTGCATTTGGATTTATATTAGTTTTTTTACCCGTAGAAAGGTTGTCAATGATTGAAACTTCATGTCCAGCATGTATTAGGGTGTCAACGATATGCGAACCAATAAAGCCTGCGCCACCAGTTACTATAACTTTCATATGCTAACTCTTAATAAATTTTATGTTCCAAAAACTCGAATATTTTTATTTGGTTGAGGTGCATGGATTTATACTTTGAATACTTTGCGTCTCGAACTTGAATCTTTCCCTACATAACATCCACCAAATGAATCCTAACCTCGTTGGGGTCTTGTTGCAAGGTAAACTCCACCTGATATTATTGCAGCTCCAATAGGCCATATACTATGAAGTTGCTCATCAATTATTTGCAGCCATATATCTAGTGTAAAGATAGGTATATCAGTCGTTAGAAGTAAAATTGGTAATAATTTTAGTATTGGATTGAATAATATTAAGAAAAACAAAAACACTATAATTTTCCAACTGCCAGCTATTTTGTTTGTTATGTTAGATGCTTTTAAAATAATAATTGATAATGATCCGGTTCCCAGGATAGCCATTACAGCACAAATCGATGTTGCAATTGTTGCGTTATCTGGTAGGTTTTCTCCAACTATCATTGGGAAACCAGGAACACTTGCTGCAGAAAACAATCCCATAAAAAAGATTAGATGGTAAAAATTCCTTTTTACTATGTATGTTGCAATTCCGATTGCAATTAAAATCCATAGAAGGCTATTTAATTCAATTATTATAGAAACTGAATTTCTTTCAGATAATAACGCATTGTTCATGGTCAGAATTCTAATTACATAAATTTCGCTCATTGATGCTATTCCATACAGTGAAAAAACTATCCACGAGTAGGAAAAAACAGTAAGACCTGAATTTTTTAAGTGGTATAATGTTCCAACAAAAATTATAAAATTAAAAAATAAGTATGTGGGAGGAAAGTTGAGTAGTAATGGTAATTGATTGGAATTCCATACCCAACTTGTCAAGAATCCGGAAACTAATAATATAGGCGGAACTATACCAATAAGCTGATTAGAGAATAATTTTGGTAGATTAATTTTTTGAATCTTTTCGTTCAATTTTTCCCCTGATAGAAATTATCGTTGATTCCCACTACTTCTTTGATTAGAAGTAGGTGTAATAACCACTTTTCTTTCTTGGTTAATTCCAGTGCTACTTGTACTAACCTTTCCATGATTAGCTAAAGTGAGATGAATAATTCTTCTTTCATTTGCAGGCATGGGTTCAAGTGTAATCGGACGACCAGAATTTGCCACGCGGCTTGCAACTCTTGTAGCTAGATTTTCCAGAATTCTGTTTCTTCGTTGTCGATATTCTTCTACATCTATAAGAATTCTGTCTCCTTCACTACGACTTATTATCGCATTGACAATGAACTGTAGACTTCTAAGAGTAGTTCCATGTCTTCCAATAAGTAGTCCTGAATCTTCCCCATTTATTTCAATTAATGAACTATCTGGACCATTATTTCGATTAGATATAACAGTGGTGTCTGCTTCAACCTCAAGCATTTTTAAAATATTGTCTAAGATCTGTTTGCCTTTTCTATTCGAAGCATTTTCAGATAATCGTGAAACACGAACCTTTGCTTCAGCGCTTCCAAAGCCAAGGAATCCAGTTTTACCTAGATCAAGAATTTCAACTTCAACCTCATTTCTGCTTGCGTCTAGTTGTATTAGGCCGACCTCTATTGCCTCTTCTACGGACCGGCCTGTCGTTTCTACGGTTTCTCGGTTTTGATTCATCTTCGGGTTCTGTTTCACTTGAAGTCTCCTTTGAATTTGTAACTTGAGTAGAGGAGGTGTCATTTTCAGGTGTTTCAGGTGTATTAGGTGCATTTCTACCAAGGAGATTTCCCCATCCTGTTACAAAATATTGAATTACTATTCCAATAATATTAGTTACGACCCAATACAAAGCTAATCCACTAGGGAATTGAAACGTAAAAAAGACAAACATTACTGGCATCATCCATAACATTATTTGGTTGGTTTGTCTTTGTTTTGGGTCTGAGCTAGGATACGTCATCATTTTTTGCTGTATCCACATTGAAATTCCTACGCAAAGAGGTAATATAGGCGTGCTATCTGGTTTGGCAAGATCTAACCATAGGAAGCCACTTTGTATTGGTATTGCTGAGTGTACAAAATTAATGTTTGAATAAAGCACTTCTGCTAATCCAGCAAGAGATTCGGGATTTGAAGGAAGAGCTCTTATTAATGACCAATACAAACCTATCCATATTGGCATTTGAACAACCATTGGTCCAAGGCATCCTAATGGATTAACTCCAGATTCCCTATATAATTTGAATGTCTCTTGTGAGATTTTTTGTCTATCGTTCCCATGCTTTTTTTGTAGAGCGAGAACTTTTGGTTGTACTGCTGCCATAGCTTTACTTGACCGTAGTTGCTTTAAGGTAAGAGGGATAGTAAGAATCCTTATAATAACTGTAAAAGTAATTATTGCTAATCCAAAGTTATTAAACAAAGACAAGTAGAGGATAATAAGACCATTGGTCATTGGTCTTATTAATCCCTCATTCCATATTATCCCAAAAATTTCCATTTATTATCTTCTTATTAATCTTCTCGTTGGCGTGACCATAAAGATGTTCCACGTTCAGCGTCTAATGACTTTATCTCACCCTCAGTAGTGATAAGATATATGCGACTTCCTTGATTAGCCATTTTGGCTCTTATGGAATCCCCCGCAGGGAAATCCCATGTTTGAAGACCTGAATCTTTTCGTAATACTGTAACTTGCCCCTCATCTGTAGCAATTACAATTAAAGATTCTAGGGTCAGCATTGGTGCGAGTATTGCTCCATTAACATTTGCTTCCCATAAAGGTAAGCCAGTATTTAAATTTAATGCCGATACTGTTCCGCCCATAGAACCCGCATATAAAACATTATTATCTAGTGATAGGGGTGCCCAATACCAGTGATCTCCAATTCTAGACCATTTTTCAGATCCTGTTTTGGTATCCAGTGCATGGATTGTTTTATTTAGAGTTCCGAAATATACGGTTGAATCATTTACTAATGGAGTTCCTACAATTGCACCATCAGTTTCAAACTCCCATAGCTTTGCACCGTTTTCCAAGTTGATAGCATAAAACTTTTTGTTTAATGAACCGATGAAAACAGAATTTTCCTCTGATAAAGCTGCAGAAGACCATAATTTCCCATCACTTTGGAATACCCATTTTGGAGTTCCTGTTTCAGGTTCCATAGCATAAAGTTTTCCATCTGACGAACTTACAATTAATAAATTATTTCCTAAAACTGGCTGTCCTACAATCGATCCAGGAAACGTTTTGGTCCAATTTGGAGAAAGTGTTCCAGACTGAAGAGAATATATTGTCCCACCATCGTTTTTACTATAAGTTCCGTAAAAGATTGTTTTCCCATTGTTTGAAAGTAAAGGTGCGCTATAGATGGGGTGTAAATTCTCTTTGTTTTGTGGGTGTGTCTGTATTAAATTTCCACCTTCAGCTCCGAGAATAATCAATTGGCCATCTCCAGAACCTATGAAAATCTTATTATTATCAAGTGTTATACCAGACCATCCGTGAGGTTCAAATCTATTAGTTCCACATCCTGTTAATAGCAGTGCCAACACAACTAAAACAGTAGTACTAGTGATGTATTTAATTATTCTTTTAAGGAACTGGATCAAATCCACTGCCTCCTAAAGGGTTACATTTAACAAGTCTTTTTAAACCAAGTAATGAGCCTTTTAGTATGCCTTTTTTTGAAGTGGCATCATAAAAATATTCAGAACATGTTGGCGTGTATCGGCAAGTAACAGGCAAGTATGGTGAAATTACTTTTTGGTAGAATTTAACTGTGATCAATACCAACTTCAACATAGTAGCCTGTCGTCTTTTATTCATCCTTAAGAACTCCTGCATTTGCTAGTAGTTCTTTAGTTTCAATTTTCAATTTAGCAAAATTTATGAATTTAGAATTTCGGCGAGCAGAAATTACGATATCCCAATTATCTTCAATTTGGATTTCCCGTACAATGTGCCTCAATCTTCTCTTGACCTTATTCCTTGTAACTGCTCCACCAATGATTCGACTTACAACAAATCCGAATCGCATGCCACCCAATTTATTTGGTCTTAATCTTAAGACGATAGAACGTGACTTGAAATATTTACCACTTCTGGCAACAATCAAAAAATCTTTGGATTTCTTTAATCGTAAATTTTTTTGAAGCATTCTTTTAAATTATTAATAATATGTGACAATTCTTTAGAATTATACTGATAGTCGTTCGCGACCACGAGTTCGACGTCTACTCAATACAGCTCTTCCCCCACGAGTTGACATTCTGTGTCGAAAACCATGTCGGCGCTGTCTTCTTCTGTTTTTTGGTTGATATGTTCTTTTAGGCATCGTTGAATCCTAATTAATTTACAGTTATTCGTAAAATTAAATTTTCACAATACGCGATTATAACATTCCTATTCAACTAAGTCATCATGTGTATTGATAAATGTTTATATTTATTACTTCAAGGTAATCATTATATGATAAGTTAATTTTTCTGTTATAATAAAACAATTGTTACTTATGGGGCTGTAGCTCAGTTGGGAGAGCACCTGCTTTGCAAGCAGGGGGTCAGGAGTTCGAGCCTCCTCAGCTCCACCACTAAAACTAGGCACCAATAAACTATTTTTTTGGCTATTGAAGGTTTGTAGTTTTGCCTAGTTGTTCATTCTTTAATTTTAGGGTTGAAATCAGGGTTTCGGAAGTATGTCCATTTGTTCTTCAATATCTAATTTTATAAATTGTTCTAATTCAGCAAGAAATTCTTCAGATGAAACACCATAGGCCTTTTTAAATGAACCTTCCCAGCATAAAGAATTCAAATTTGGATAAAATGTTTCAAGTAGATTGGCCTCTACGGTTTTGTTCGCAAGATATGCATGCACCCATGCTCTGAAGAGGGTTCATATTATCATGAACTTCAAATAGGTGAGAATTATTCCAGCAGTTTTACAGCAACCAGAAAACATATGGTTTTAACAATGAACAGATAAACTGCGAATTTAACGAAATAAGAAGTATTTGCCTGCCAAGGAGAAATATCTTACTACAAAATTTATTTTTGTAAGACTTTAGTTGCACTACTACATAGACTCAATTATTATCTCCCGTATCGAGATCATTAAGTAATGAGATTAATCACATGGAGTTTCTATAGAGAGTAAGATTTAGGAGAAGTATATGTCTGAATTACACGAAATTATTTATACTAAAACTGATGAAGCTCCAACTTTGGCTGCATACTCTTTACTTCCGATTCTTCAGGCATTTACAAAAAATTCGGGCATAGATTTAAATGTATGGGATATATCATTAACAGGTAGAATAATTGCCAATTTCCCAGATAAATTGAGTGAAACTCAAAAAATTCCCGATTACCTAACGATGGCAGGGAATCTATGCTTAGATCAAGAAGCAAATATAATCAAACTTCCGAATATTAGTGCATCTATTCCTCAGTTAAAAAATGCTATTAAAGAATTGCAGGAAAAAGGATTTGATATCCCTGATTATCCTGACGACCCAACTAATGATAATGAACGTGAAATTTCTCAACGATATTCCAGAGTATTGGGAAGTGCGGTTAATCCAGTTCTTAGAGAGGGTAATTCTGATCGACGTTCTGCAAGAGCTGTTAAAGAACATGGTAAACGTAATCCACACAGAATGATGCAAAACTGGCCTGAAGTTTCCAAAACTCGTGTTGCTCACATGACAGCTGGAGATTTTTTTGGAAGTGAGCAATCGGTTACAGTTACCAACAACGGATTGGCTTCCATACAATTCATGGATCAAGATGAAACAGTGACTGTTCTCAAAGATAATATTTCTTTGGTGGCGGATGAAATTATAGATTGTTCTGCCATGAGCATTAAATCCTTACGTCAGTTTTATATTAGTGAAATGGAAAAGGCTAAGGCTGAAGGATTATTAGTTTCTTTACACTTGAAGTCAACTATGATGAGAGTTTCAGACCCAATTATTTTTGGTCATTGTGTTTCGGTTTACTATGAAGAAGTTTTGTCTAAACACTCAAGTCTTTTGCAAGAAATAGGTGTGAATCCTGACAATGGAATTGCAGAATTGTATACTAAGATTCAATCATTACCTGAGAACAAGCGCAATGAGATTGAAGAAGATATTCAGAATATTTATCAATCACGTGCAGAACTTGCGATGGTGAATTCAAACAGGGGGATCACAAACCTTCATGTTCCCAGTGATGTGATTATTGATGCATCTATGCCAGTTATAGTTAGAGATGGTGGTCGAACTTGGGGCCCAGATAATGAACTTCATGATACGATTGCAATGATTCCTGATCGATCGTATGCAACGATTTATCAAACTGTTATAGAAGATTGTCAGAAACATGGAGCATTTGATCCTTCGGTCATTGGTAGTGTTGCTAATGTTGGGTTAATGGCTCAACAAGCTGAAGAATATGGCTCCCACAATAAAACTTTCAAGGCTCCAGGAAAAGGAGCTATTCGTGTTGTAAATGAATCAGGTGAAGTTCTTATGGAACAAAAGGTTGAAGAGAATGACATATTTCGAATGTGTCAGACAAAAGATGCAGCTATTCGTGACTGGGTAAAACTTGCGGTTAATCGTGCTAAAACCACTGGCACCCCAGCTATTTTTTGGCTTGATCCGAGTCGAGCTCATGATGCTGAGTTGATAAAAAAAGTGAATACTTTTCTTTTAACACACGATACAGATGGATTAGAAATAGAATCTTTGTCTCCTATCGATGCTATGAATAAAACTCTAGAGCGTAGTCGTGCTGGAAAAGATACTATTTCAGTAACTGGTAATGTATTACGTGATTATTTAACTGACCTTTTTCCAATTCTTGAACTTGGAACCAGTGCAAAGATGCTCTCGATTGTCCCACTTCTGGAAGGTGGAGGATTATTTGAGACGGGAGCAGGAGGATCAGCTCCAAGACATGTAGAGCAATTTCTTGAAGAAGGTCATTTACGCTGGGATTCGCTGGGAGAATTTTGTGCTCTAGTTGCTTCTTTCGAGCATTTTGGTGAAGTTCACAACAATGAAACAGCCAAACTTATAGCCTTAACACTTGATCAAGCTATAGGAGAACATTTAGACAATCAGCGAGAACCCTCCCGAAGGGTTAATGAATTAGATACACGTGGAAGTCATTACTATCTTGCTCTTTATTGGGCACAGGCATTATCTAAACAGACACAAGATTCAGATCTTCAGGCACACTTTACCGATGTAGCAGAAAAATTGAGTGCTAATGAGGAGAAGATATTACAAGAATTTATTGAAGCTCAAGGACGCCCCGTGGATGTTGGAGGATATTACCATCTCAATGATGATCTAGCTGATAAAGCTATGCGCCCAAGTAATACCTTCAATAAAATCCTTGCTGAAATCTAATATTTTTTCAAAAACTTTGTTTCAATATATTGAATATGTGGTCAGTTAGATAATTTTCCCATTTCTTGAATCACTATCCTTTTGATAATAATTTACTACTTGATGAAAGGTGCATCATAGTATATCTTGCGATTATCTGGAAATAACACTAATTGTGATCAGAGGAATAAAAGAAAAATAATATTTAATGGGGGTTGATATGTCAGAAGAGGAAGTTTTATTTAGACTTGAAGATAACGTAGGAATTATAACATTAAATAGACATGATCGAAGAAATGCTCTTACTCCAGGAATAAGGGATGGATTGATCAAATATACAAAATTAGTTGACCAAGATCCTGAAGTTCGAGCTGTTGTTATTACAGGTAATGGAACTGCTTTTTGTTCGGGTGGTGATGTGGGTGGTTTTAGTGTGGGAGAAGAAAATCGAGCTCAACGAGAGAAACGAGCTTCAGAGATAGGGACTAAAGATTTATCAGAAACTCACTATAGCTATATTATTCGAAATTCTAACAAAATTTTTATTGGTGCAATTAATGGTCATGCTGTAGGTGCTGGTTTTGGGTTGGCTCTATCAACGGATATACGGATTGCTTCTGAAGCAGCTAAGTTTGGTGTATTCCAATTACGACGTGGTATTCAACCTGATGGTGGATTGACGTATCTACTTCCTCGTGCTGTTGGAACTCAGAAGGCTTTTGAGTTAGCAGTAAAAGGTTCTCAGGGTTTGACGATTGATGCCCAGGAAGCTTTAGAAATGGGTGTTGTTACTCAAGTTGTTTCAGCAGATCAATTATTAGATGAAGCTCTTGGTCTAGCAAAGATTATTGCTAAAGGATCCCCAATAGGATTTTCACTTGCTAAACGGGGATTTTATAATGGTACACATTGGTCATTTGCCGAAGGGATCAATTCTGAATCTGAAGGAGTCAATTACTGTTTTGGGACAGAAGATGGTGCTGAGGGAGTGAGAGCATTTAAAGAAAAGAGAGATCCTGTATTTATTGGTAGATAAAATTATCGTACATGAGGAGCATATTCCATAGCCACATAGCCCAATTCCTTTAGTGCTTGATATTCATCATAGGATAAATTGAGAAGTTCTTGATATACATAATCATTATCTTCACCTAAAAGTACTGGTGGCTTCCTGACTTGGAAGGGATTTTCAGATAGTTTAAATGCTTGCCCTGGATATAGATGTGTTCCAACATCTTCTTGGGTGATTGGAACAAAAAATCCCCTCTCCTTTAAGTGAGGGTCATTGAATGCATGTTCTTCGTGCATTACTGGTCCGCATACAATTCCTGAATTTTGCAAAGTATGAAATAGTTCTATCGGGTCGAAATTAAATGTCCATTTCCCGATAATGTCGTCGATTTCATCGTGGTGCTCATGGAGGGTTTCCATTGATTTAAATCGCGTATCATTTAATAGTTCTGGTTTATTCATAATTGAGCACAGTGTTTTCCATTCATCGAAAGATCCAAGAGAAATAATTATTTGTTCATCCGTACCCATACATGAGTAGCATCCTTGAATGTACAAGGGGCTCCTATTCCCTGTCGGTTCGCTGATTGTTCCATTCATAGAAAAGTCCATGAAATATTCTCCAAGATGATGAACAAAGTTTTCTCCTTGAGAAAGATCGATAAATGCTCCCTGACCAGTTTTATTACGATTATGTAATGCTGTAACTACTGCGAATGCAATAGCTACTCCTGCTGCAGCATCAGCAGCTACTGACCCAGGAGTGTTTGTGGCATCTAAATCTGGATAACCGGTAACAGATGCATGACCATATAAAGCTTCAAAATGTGAACCGAAACCTCTAAAATGAGACCAGGGACCGGTCTGTCCCATGCCTGTAGAAGATACCATTATGATTTTTGGATTCCAAGATCGTACATTTTCATATGTTAAACCAAGCCGCTCCATCGATCCCAGAGCATTATTTTCTATGAAAACATCACTAATTTCTACCAAACGACGAAAGGCCTCTTTTCCTTTTTCAGTCTTAAGATCTGCTGTCATTGAAAGTTTATTTCTTGCATGACCATTAAAAAGGGCACTTCTGTTCCAAGGTCTTTCACCAGGATCTCTATCGGGGTAAAGGGAAGTTGGGGCTTTTTTCTCAGCTTCCTTACTTGGGTGTGCAAATCTTCCTCTCGTAGCACTAGGAAATATATTTACTGATTCTACTCGAATCACTTCAGCACCCATATCTCCAAGAAACATTGTTGAATATGGTCCTGCCCAAACTACAGTTATATCTAGAACTCGGATTCCATTTAATGGTAAGTTTGCAAACATTAATTTTCCTTACTAATATTTGAAATAACACCTTTTTGTGCTAATTCAAATATTGTTAATGGAGAATAGCCTAATTCGTTTAGAACTTCATTTGTATGTTGTCCTAGAGTTGGTGCGTGATTTCTTATTTTCCACCAGTTTTGTTCAGTGACAAAATGTGGTCCGGGGTATTTAAATGATCCTGCGACTGGGTGATCAATTGTACCGAAATATCCCCTGTAAGCAAATTGAGGATTATTATTCATTACCTCTTTTACATTATTTACAGACCCTGTTGGGATTCCAAATTTCTGGCATTCTTCTACAACTTCGTTCTTTGTTCGAGTAGAGAGCCAAGGGTTCCAAATGCTCGAAAGGAATTCTTCCTTGCTCTCAGGATTTAACTGACCTAAAGGAGGTGCAAATAAGGGATTATCTTTAAGATCGGGCCTTCCAAGCATTTCTGTTACGCGTGGCCAGAATGAACCAGTTCCTTGAATATTTATGAAACCATCTTTACATTCATAAAAACCTGATGGAAATCCACCAGCACCATATACTGCTCGGCTCGATTTTTCACCATTATACTGGTAAGCAACAAGTTGAGAAATTCGTGCATTCATTGATCCCATTTGGGATTCAAAGATAGATATATCTACGTGTTGTCCTTGATTTTTTTGGTATGTGAGACCGTAAAATGCAAACATTGTTGCCATAGCTGCCATATTTCCAGCCTGATACTGAACATGGTTGCCACCCAATTTAACAGAATTTCGTTCAGGTAAACCAGAACTATGCATTCTTCCACCCATGCCAAAAAAGACCAATTCTGAAGCTTTGTAATTTGCGTACGGTCCGGTTTGACCAAAATTTGATATCGATGTCATTATGAGCTTAGGGTAGGATTTCGATAGTGTTGAATAATCCAATTCTAATCTTTCCATCACGCCAGGGCTGAAACTTTCAATAACCATATCTGATTTTGCAATCAGCTTGTGAATGATTGATTTTCCTTCTGAAGATTTGAGATTCAGACCAACACTTCGTTTGTTGTTGTTGAGCAGAAGAAATGTGCCACTTTTTTCTTGGTTACTTATATTTCCAGGAAATGGACCTATTTTTCGACTAAAATCTCCACTTAATGGGTGCTCAATCTTAATAATCTTTGCACCATAATCAGCAAGCATTTTTGTGCAATATGGTCCTGCGATACCATTTGTTAGATCGAGTATTGTTATATCATTTAAAGGCTGATTATCAGAAGTTTTTGTTTGCATAATTTTTTATCATGAATGGTTATATTCAAATTCCAGCATAGTAATTACATATTCTACTATGCTGGAATTTAATTTATATTATCTGCCTTTCCAATTTGGTTCTCGTTTTTCAGCAAATGCTCGTGGTCCTTCTTTTGCGTCATCAGAACTTTGAACAGCACGTGATACCCATGAACCGAGTCGTTGAGATTCTTCCATAGCAAACTGTCTCCAAAATTGAGTCATTGCTTTTGTGCCTTGAACTGCCACGGGTGCATTCCCTGCGATCATCTTGGCTATTTCTACCGCTCGTGGAAGTAGAGCTTCTGGTTCAACTACTTCATGCACAAATCCAATTTTTTGTGCTTGTTCAGCACTAAGTCTGTCAGCTGTCAAGAGTAAATACATTGCTTCTCCGAATGGCATAACTCTTGCAGCGTGATGTATTCCGTAACCAGCCAGGATGCCTCTTTTGACTTCGAACAGACCAAAAAATGCCTCAGTTGATGCAATTCTTATATCACAATCCATAGCTTGTTCGCAGCCACCACCTATAGCCAAGCCGTTGACGGCTGCTATCATTGGCTTTGGACTTGAAGAAAAAGGAAATGTATTACGAAGTCCACCAGCCCGTAAAATACCAGCTTCTGTTAGCTGTCGAGTTCGTTCCTGAGAATCGATTGCCCCTGAGTCAAATTTAGCTTGTATTTCTGAAGAGACAGTGTTCCTATCAGACATTTCCTTAAGATCAGCACCAGCTGAGAAAGCTCGTCCAGATCCAGTTACGATTCCGACCCGCATTTCAACATCATTATTGAAGTCCATTAAAGCATCATTGAGGTCCTTTACAAGGTTACCTCCTAAGGCATTAAGACGCTCTGGCCTGTTAAATGTAAAGACTGCGTAGTGTTCCTCCAAATTCTTTTCATATAATACGTCAGGCATTATCCCCTCCCTGTGTTTATTAATTATTCGGCAGTTTAACAGAAATTTTGTTGAGATGAAAAACTCTTTATTACATATAAATCTGATATTGGGATTTGATGAAGATAATTAAGGTATTAATTTCTTCTTATTGATCACATCTTATCATCACTATATTATGGGTGTTCTGGAGTTTTATGTAGATTAATAAAAAATTTGAAACAATTATACACATTAGGAGGGAAAAAATGATTCGTTCTTTGGGAGGGAAAACGCCAAAAATTCACCCCACTGCTTTTGTAAGTGAAGCTGCGTATGTAGTTGGTGATGTAGAAATTGGTGAAGGATCAAGTATATTGCCAGGTACAATTATTCGGGGAAACCATCATAAAATTACTATTGGTAAGTATGTAAATATACAAGATAATTGTGTTATTCATTCTGATGCGCCAGCATTATTTGGAGATTACGTAACATTAGGGCATCACGTTATTTGTCACTCAACTACGGTTGAAGAATATTGCCTACTTGGGAATGGGGCTGTTGTAAATGGTGATGCGGTAATTAGACACCACTCTGTTGTAGCAGCCGGTTCGGTTGTTCTTGAAAGAGCAGATTTTCCTCCAAATTCCTTCATTGTTGGAGCTCCTGCAGGAGTTAAAAGCCAGACATCTGAAAGACACATTAAGATGATTGAAGGTGTAGCTAATGGCTATCATAAAGTTGGACAGCTATTTAAATCAGACGGTTTAGAAGATGCTGATCGGGATGATTTCAACTCCTAGGGTTAGATTTTTAAATAAACCAGTAGAAATTCCTCGTGGAATTCATTGTTAAGAGGCTGGAGCCGGCGCAGTACCAGTTCCAGCTCCTGGCGTTGGTTTCTTCTGTGATGATCCCTTTCTGGGCTTTCGTATACTCTGGGATCTTGTTTTAGTAGATTTTTTCACAGCTGGTGCCTTTGAATCAAATAATGCTAATAATGCTTCGCCATCTACTGTCTCGTTCGCGATAAGATAATCAGCTATTTGATGCAGTTTTTTATTATTATTTTCTAAGAGTTCGTAGGCAGTATTGTAGCCACCTTGCAGTAATAAATGAACCTCATTGTCAATTTCTTCAGCAATTCTATCACTGTAGTCTTTTTGCTCTGAAATTTCTCTTCCTAAAAACACTAACTCTTCTCGTTTCCCGAATGTTCTGGGTCCTAATTTGCTGCTCATTCCAAATCGAGTAACCATTTGTTTTGCAATTTGAGTTGCTTGCTCTAAATCGTTACTTGCACCAGTTGTGATTTCTCCGAAACGAATTTCTTCAGCTACTCGGCCTCCCATAGCAACTGCAATTCGATCAACAAATTGATCACGTGTCCATAAATGCCTATCTTCTTCAGGAACAAATCTTGTATATCCACCCATAGAGCCTCTAGAAACAATGGAAATTTTTTGTACTGGATCTGAATTAGGTAATAATTTCCCTACTAAAGCATGGCCAGCTTCATGAAAGGCTGTCAATTCTTTTTCATGCACTGATATTACTCTACTTTTTCTTTCAGGTCCTCCAATAACTCGGTCTATTGCTTCGGCAAATTCACTATGACCAAATGTTTTTTTATCTAATCGTGCAGCTAATATTGCAGCTTCATTAACCAAGTTAGCTAAATCAGCACCACTAAATCCCGGGGTAGCTTTTGCTGTTTCATTTAAATCCACTAAAGGATCCATAGGTTTGTTTTTTGTGTGTACTTTTAAGATGTCGAGTCGTCCATTTACATCAGGGAGATCTAATGTAACTCGCCTATCAAAGCGACCTGGTCTTAATAAGGCTGGATCTAAAATATCAGGTCTGTTTGTTGCTGCGAGTATAATAATATTGGTTCCTACTTCAAATCCGTCCATTTCTACCAATATTTGATTAAGTGTTTGCTCTCGCTCATCGTGACCTCCGCCTAGTCCTGCTCCTCTGTGGCGACCGACAGCATCTATTTCATCAACAAAAATGATACATGGGGCACTTCGCTTGGCTTGATCGAATAAATCTCTAACTCGTGATGCCCCAACCCCGACAAACATTTCAACAAATTCTGATCCACTTATTGAGTAAAATGGAACTCCCGCTTCTCCGGCAACAGCACGAGCCAAAAGAGTTTTACCTGTACCTGGAGGGCCTACAAGCAGTACTCCACTTGGAACTCTTGCTCCTAATGCTTCAAATTTTTCAGGTTGTTTGAGAAATCCAACAACCTCTTCTAATTCTTCTTTGGCTTCTTCTTCACCAGCCACGTCTGAGAACGAAACAGGTTTTTGTGTATTTGTAAATGGCTTTGCTTTACTTCTACCAAAATTTAATGTTTGTGATCCAGCTCCTTGAGCCTGTCTCATCATGAAAAGTAATAATCCACCAAAAAATATTAATGGTAAGAAATTGAGAAGTATACCGAAAAAGTTACTTACTCCACTATTTCCTTTTACAGTTATTTCAATACCTTGTTCTGCAGGAGATATGTCAGCTTTTTGAAATATTTCCAAAAGACTTGAACCAGCTTCTTTACGTGACTTGTAAATATCTCCACTGTTTGTGAAAACAATTAGATTGTCATTTTGGACTTGTATACTTGATACTTTTCCTAATTTTGCTAGTTGGACTACATCACTTATAGGTTTTTCCGAAGTAGCATACTTAGGTTGAAATATACTGAATATCATGCCAATTGCTGCTATCGCAATTATGAAGTATACAAAACTATTTTTCATCATTCTTCGGTTCAACTTCCCCTCCAGAGTGGAATCATCGATTTCTTATTATGTTTCAAAACAACTGAACATACAATCTTATTGATTTGGAAATTATTCCTCTTCATCTGATTGTTCTAAAGGCAATTCCCTATAATATAATCCCCACTTTTGCATTGCTTCTTTTACTTGGGGATTGTCAATATGTATAAGTTCTTTTAAAAATCCTGCTAGAGAATGATTGTGTCGTTTTGAATCACTACAAACCCAAGACAATTCACTTGGTACTGCGTAAAGAATTCCTCTTTGATGTTCGCAACCAATCTCTAATCTTGAAAGATCTTTTCCTACCTTAGCAAATAATTTCCCCTCAGACATTGCTTTCTCCTTAGCATTCCAAATGAATGCATTCACAACTGTCTAGTTTATCATAATTTGCAACTCGGACAATGCATGATCGTTATAATTAATGTACATTAGTTTTCTATTGAGAAAAATTGGAAGCCTGAAATGCGTTTAAAAAATATTCAATTACGTAATTTTCGAAACTATGAGGAAACTGATTTACCTTTAAATTCTGGGCTTTCAGTTATGTACGGTAATAATGCTCAGGGGAAAAGTAATTTTCTGGAAGCAATTTATATGTTGTCAATATTGAAATCGAATCGTGCTGAACGTGATCGTGATTTGCTTCTTATGGGTCCAAAAGGGCAGCCTGTTTTTACAAGAGTTGTAGGTGAGGGAATAAAAAGTAATGGTGCCGGTTCACAGGTAAGAATTGATATGGCACTTACTCCTTCACAAAATGGAGATATTTTTCGTAAACAAGTTAGAGAAGATGGTATTCCTAAATCTGCTGCTGATGTCATAGGTGCTATTCCAGTGGTACTTTTTTCAGTTGATGATTTAGAGATTATCCAAGGTTCTCCATCTTCAAGAAGGCGAAATTTAGATATTTTACTTTCTCAAATAAATGCATCATATATCAGAAACCTTAGGGGATATCAGAGAATTGTTAACCAGAGAAATCATCTTCTTAGAAGAATACGAGATCATTCAGGAACAATAGACGAATTACACTTTTGGGATAAGGAAATGGTCGAGAAAGGAGCATCAATAATAAACTCACGGAGTAGGGCAATTGATTTTTTAAATTCGATAGCAACTGATAAATATTCTGAAGTTGCTAATGAAAATGAATCAATGACTATGACATATTTGCCTAGTTTTCCATTTCAAAATGGGGATATTGAAAAGTTGAAAGAGAAATTCATAAAAATGCTAGAAGATTTACGGACAAAGGAATTAACTGTTGGTCAGTCTATTATTGGTCCTCACCGTGATGATATCAAATTTGATATCAATGGTATTGATGCAGGAAGGTTTGGATCTAGAGGGCAAATAAGATGTGTTGCTTTATCACTTCGTTTTGCTGAGGCTCATTTAATGAGTGTGTCATTGAATGAGCCTCCAATAATTTTATTAGATGACATTCTTTCTGAACTGGATGATGTGCGAAGAAATGATGTCCTTTTATCTGTTTCTAAGTATGATCAAGTTATATTAACAACTGCAGTTCCCATTACTGAATATCTAAAGGGTTATGTTTCAGATGTCTATAATATTAAAAATGGACGAATTATCACTCAAAGTGCAATATAGCAAAGTCAAATTTAATTAAGAGAATATATTATGGTTGACGAATTTAAAGATAAAGTTGACGAAGCGGTTTCGATAATAAGAGATTCTAAATATCTTATAGTTTTAGTGGGGGCAGGGCTGTCAAAAGAAAGTGGGATTCCAACTTTCCGAGGTCCAGGTGGCATATGGACGAAATATGGTGAACCTCCTATGAATGGGTTTCAAGAATTTTTAAATGATCCTAATCAATATTGGTTAAACCAAATTGAAAGAGATAACGAAGAAAACGGTCCGAGTGCTGAAATGCGTAAAACGTTAGCAGTTGCTGTTCCTAATCCAGGCCATATCGCTTTAGCCACATTGGAAGAAATTGGAATTCTTAAGTTTACCATTACTCAGAATATTGATAATTTACATTTTCGTGCCGGAAATGTAAAAGTTGTTGAAATTCATGGTAATAGATATAAGCTTCGTTGCATAGAATGTGGGTTAAGGGTAAACAGGGATGATTTTCTTATAGATGATTACCCTCCTCGTTGCCCTGAATGCGGAGGATTGATAAAAGGTGATGGCGTGATGTTTGGCGAGCCAATTCCTGCTCAATGGCTTTCTACGTGTTATGATCAAGTAAATTTATGTGATGCTATGCTCCTGGTTGGTACTTCCGGAACAGTTTTTCCTGCAGCATCATTTCCAGAAATTGCTAAAAGGCAGGGAGCAAAATTAATTGAAGTAAATCCACTTGATACTTCATTGAGCACCTTATGTGATGTAATCATAAGATCTCCTTCCGCTGAAGCACTTCCAATAATTCTTCAAGAACTTAAAATTAGCCTAGATTCTTTGTAGATTAATAGAACATTTATTTTGTACAATTGTTCTAATGGATTAGTGGTATAATTAGTCAGGAGTAATTTATGGATGTAACCTTATACACCAGAACGGGTGACTCAGGTGAAACTGGTCTTTTATATGGTGGACGAGTATCAAAAAACGATCCAAGAGTTGAAGCTTATGGGGCAGTAGATGAAGCCATTTCTGCTATGGGTCTTGCTCGATCGTACACTTCAGATGAATTTGTTAAAACATTAATTATGAAATTACAAAAGGAACTTTTTGTAGTTGGATCTGAGCTTGCAACCTCATCAGAATCATATGAGAAATTTCTAGAACATTTTTCTCCAGTGAATAAAGAAATGGTGATCAATCTTGAAAAAGTATTAGATGAATTAATGGAAATTGTAAAACTCCCACCTAATTTTATAGTTCCAGGATCCTCTCCAACTTCAGCAGCTATTGATTTAGGGCGAAGCATTATCCGGCGATCAGAAAGGTGTGTTGTAACACTAAAACAACAAAATCAAGTTTTTAACGATCAGATTATTATCTATTTGAATCGGTTAGCTGACGTCCTTTTTATTCTTGCAAGATATCAAGATAGGGAATTGGATTTTGAAGTAGTTACGGGAGAAAATTCTTTATGAAACTAAGATCAGGTGCATTTTAATGTTTCGAATCCCTTATTACTTTTTCATCATTGTAAGTTTGTTTGTGTTAATGATTTCTTGTGATTCTCAATCTGAATCAGTTGTTGAGGAAGATTTAGGACCAGATGGAGTAACATTTTCAACCCATGACAATTTTGTGTTGAACGGAAGACTTGTTGGTGAGGGCGAAGTGATAGTAGTTATTACTCCTCCATTAGAGAAGAATCAAGAATCCTCCAATCACTTGGATTTGTTAATTGACGAAATAACTAAAATTGATGTTCGAGTTCTAACTTTTGATTTTAGAAAAATTGAAAATTCAGATGACTCTAGGATAAATGATTATTCCTCTGATATTTTATCTGCATTGGATTATGCTGAGCAAAATTCATCAACTCCCCCTATACTTATTGGTTCAGGACTGGGAGGTGGATTAGCTTTTCAAACGTCATTTGAACGAAACCTATTAGGAGTTGTAATGATTTCACCGTTACTTGAATATTCTGGAGAAACAATTCAAGTAGGAACTTCCAAATTATCTACTCCATCTTTGTTTTTGACTTCTGAGGGAGAAAATAATCTCGAAATAACTGCTGAACTTTTTGATTTGGCACTTTCACCACGAATTTTGGAAGTATATACAGGATCTGATCTTGGGTTAAAAATCTTGGGTGGTCAACATGTTGAACTTGCCAAGTCACGTATTTTAGATTTTATTCAAGGATGTATAGCTGGTTTTTGACGAGATTTATGCATGAATAGTACAAAAATAGCTGTTATTGATTACGGAGCTGGTAATCTCAGAAGTGTGGCAAAGGCCCTAGAATGGGCTGGAGCGGATGTTTTGATTACTAGAGACCCATTAGAGATAGTGCAATCTGATGGAGTTGTACTTCCTGGTCAAGGGGCTTGTGATATGGCTATGCAATCTTTAAAAGATCTCAAGCTGATTCATGTGATCAAAGATGTAGTTGATCGTAATATTCCTTTTTTAGGGGTGTGTTTAGGACTTCAACTTCTTTTCGACTGGACTGAGGAAGGTAATACAAATTGTTTAGGATTATTTCCTGGTAAAGTCAGAAAATTTCCGGCACATGACAAAATTCCACATATGGGGTGGAATACAATTTACAAACAGGGCTCACATTCTTTTTTTGATGGGATTGTTGACCAAAGTTATTTTTACTTTGTACATAGCTACTATGTTGATTTAGAAGGCAAACCTGATGCAGGGTGTTATACAAATTATGGAGTTGAATTTTGTAGTGCATTTGCTTTTAAAAATATAATGGGAACTCAATTTCACCCTGAGAAAAGTGGTGTCTTAGGACTTCAACTTTATAATAACTTTGTTAATTTTGTTAGTTGATTTCCAATAAGTTCCCTTTAATTTTTTATGGAGAAGAGGGTATGAAAATAATACCTGCAATAGATTTAAGAAATGGCAAATGTGTCAGACTCTTCCAAGGTGATTTTGAAAAAGAGGAAATTTTTTCAGATGATCCTGTTCAAGTAGCAATTCAGTGGGAAAACCAAGGAGCTGAAAGGATCCATGTTGTAGATTTAGATGGGGCAGCTACTGGGGATCTAACAAATATTTCGATAATTGAAATGATAACAAAGTATGTCCACATACCTATACAAGTTGGTGGAGGAGTTCGTTCTTCTGAAGCGGCCAGAAAACTTCTAGATGTCGGTGTTAGTAATTTAATTGTTGGGACTGCAGTTGTGGAAAATATTAATGTCGTAGATGAGTTGCTTGAAATGATCGGTTCTGAAGCGTTAATTGTGGGTATTGATGCAAAAGATGGCATTGTTGCAACAAGAGGATGGGTAAACCAATCAAATGTAATTGCATTTGATTTAATAAACGAATTAGCTTCAAAGGGTTTTAGGCAGTTTATATATACCGATATTAGCAAAGATGGGACAATGACCGAACCTAATTTCGAAGCAATTTCAGAACTTGTTGCATTACCAATAAAAATCATAGCTTCTGGTGGGGTGGCAACTATTGATCAATTGCACCAACTTAGAACATTAGGTGCTTACGGTGCTATAGTAGGTAAGGCCCTTTACACTGGAGATATTGATTTGCGAAAAGCAATTTCTGAAATGACTAATTGACAAATGTATCTATCATTAAAAATCTTCTATTTTAGTACTAATTGTTGCTTTTTAAGGGTATACTGAAATTTATCGGTTTGTATGATTTCTTATTCTAGAAAATATATTTTGAGGTTCTTTTTATGGTTAAAAGAAAATTATTATCACCTGATCCCTCCGAAATACTAGATCCACTTAGACTGATGGCTCAATTGCCTTTGCAGCCATATCATGTTCTTGCTGATTTAAGAATTGGATCAGGAGCTTTTACTATTTCTCTTGCAAAGCATAATTATGATGGGCAAATTTTTGCCACTGACGCATCTGCTCAAATGAGGAAGAATTTACAGGAAAAACTTTCTCAAGCTAGACTTGGGAATGTACAGGTGTATGATCCTAAGAGTGAATCAAAAATACTTCCCAATGAAGGTGTTGATGGTGTTTTATTACCGTCTATGCTTGTTGCTGAAGCTGAACCCAGTGCAGTTTTGAGTCGAGCAATTGGTCTTCTCAAGAAAGGAGCTTGGGCAGCAGTCATAGAAAAACATGGTAGTGATTCTGAGGAAGAAACGGATAATCTTCCAGAATCAGAAATTATTGCATTGGCAAAAGAATCCGGATTCCGCTTTAGCGAACGAAGAGATTTAGACGACAACTTTTATATTATCATTCTTAGGAAGTAGCTTTGCTTACAAAAAGGATTATACCTTGTCTCGATGTTAAGGGCGGGCGTGTTGTGAAGGGTATCCAATTTCGTGACCACAGAGATGCTGGAGATCCCGTTGAAATGGCGTCATTCTATGATCGAGAAGGAGCAGACGAACTTGTATTTTATGATATAACAGCGTCTTCGGATGGTAGGGAGATTATGAGAGATGTTGTTTCACGTGTTGCTGAACAAGTCTTTATTCCCTTGACGGTTGGTGGTGGTATCCGATCTGTCTCTGATATGCGCCTGATGCTAAATGCTGGAGCTGACAAGATTTCAATTAATACCGCTGCAGTGGAGAATCCTGAACTTATAAAGGCTGGGGCAGATCATTTTGGAAGTCAATGTATCGTACTAGGCCTTGATGCGATTCGATCCAAAAACTTTTCAACACATGATCCTCATTGGACTGTTCGGATAAGAACTGGCAATGCAGGCGGTATTGAAGCAGGTTTGGATGCAATTGAATGGGCAGTAGAAGCTGTAAAGCTTGGGGTTGGAGAAATAGTGGTCAATAGTATTGATGCTGATGGAACAACAGAAGGATATGATATCGATCTTTTAAAGGCATTGGCTCAAGTTATTACAGTACCTGTGGTTGCAAGTGGAGGTGCTGGAATAAAGGATCATATTCTTGAAGCTTTAACAAATGGAAAAGCAGATGCTGCACTTGCTGCAACAATTTTTCATTATGGAACTTATTCCATAGAGGAAGTAAAAGAATATCTGTTTGAAAACGGATTACCAATTAGAATGAATTTAGATAATGGAAATGGGAAGATAAGATAGTGGCGATAAAAGCGATATTTTTTGATTTGTTTGAAACTCTCGTGGAAAACACCCCGTCAGATTGGCATGTAAGTTTTGAGGCAATATGTAAGGATCAAAACCTATCAATAGAGCCTTCTGTGCTTTTGGAAAATTGGTATGAATACGAACATGGATTTCGTGCTTGGCGATTGGATCGTGAAACTATGGAAATGAGACAGCCATTTTATACATATAGAGAAGCTTGGAACTGGAGTTTTGAACGTGTTTTTGAGGATCTTAACTTGAATGCGAATTCTTCAGATGCAGTTAATCAATGTTTAAGGGATCTTGGCAGGCGTCCTATTTTTCCAGACACGATCAATGTTTTAGCGAGTTTACAAGGTAATTATTTGGTTGGTCTTTTATCTAACGCTGATAGGGACTATATGGAACCAATACTAAAACGATATGATATTTTTAGATATTTTGATTCAGTTGTTTGCTCAGAGGATGCTAAAGCATATAAACCACACCCAGATATTTTTCAATTGTTGTTGAATTCTTTAGGTCTGGATGCTGAAAATGTGATTCACGTGGGTGATAGACAAGAAGAGGATGTTTGGGGAGCGAATCGTTTAGGGATACGCACAGTTTTAATTGATCGTGATCGCTACATTCCTAATCCATTATTGCCAGATCCAGATATAAAAATTGGGAGTTTGTCGGACTTATTAGTGTTACCGGAAATTAAAACACAACTCTCGTGAGATTTGATTTATTCTGATGGGGGGGTAAAGTGTGAGCGATAAAGATAAAATAGCAATAAAACAAGATGAAAACGGGTTACTTCCTGCCATAATTCAAGATTCTAATTCTGGAGAAGTCCTAACACTTGCGTATGTATCTCCTAGATCTCTTAGATTAACTTTGGAACAAGGGGAAGTTTGGTTTTATAGCCGTTCTCGTCAAGAATTATGGCATAAAGGTGAAACCTCGGGTAATTACCTTAAGCTGATATCGATACATGCAGATTGTGATGGAGATTCATTGCTTCTAAAAGTAATTCCGACTGGGCCGACGTGTCATACAGGAGAAACCTCATGTTTTTTTACTGAAATAAAGGAATTTCCTGAGTTTAATCTTGGGGATGCCAACAGTTCGATATTAAATGAATTATTTTCACTTATTAAAGAACGATTTGAGAATCCTATAGATGGAAGTTATACAAATTCACTACTTGAAGGTGGAGCTCCAAAGATAGCGCAGAAGATTGTTGAGGAAGCTGGAGAGACAGCTATTGAGGTTATGCAAGGCAACAAGCAATTGTTGGTTTCAGAAGTTGCTGACCTTTTCTACCATACGATAGTATCCTTAGTTTCTTGTGGAGTTGAAATTAACGATGTATGGGAGGAACTTCGACGTCGAAGGGGATAAGTTTTGCTATTTTATCTTAAAAAATGTTATTAGAGCAGGATGCTAGTATGACTATGAAAATAAAAGTTCCAGCTACTACTGCAAATCTTGGTTCTGGGTTTGATTGTGTGGGCTTTGCTTTAGATCTTTGGAACGAAATCGAAATCGTTTATGGAGAAAGAGGACTTCAAGTTTTGGGATATGGTTCCGAAACACTGAATAATCCTGCAGACAACCTTATGTATACTTCGTTTGAACGTCTTATTAATGAGTCTGGTCAATCTATACCGGATGTAAAATTGATATGCACGAATAAAATTCCTTTAGCGAGAGGTCTTGGAAGCAGTGCAGCTGCAGTTGTTGGAGGTTTATTTGCTGCCAATGTTTTAATTGGAGAACCTCTTACATCTTCTGAATTATTAGATCTTGCTACCAAAATAGAAGGACATCCAGATAATGTTGCTCCTGCACTTTTAGGAGGATGTGTTATATCAATTCTTGATGATGATGTGGTTCATTATTCTCCTGTTGATTTCTCCATAGAAATAAAAGGTGTTTTATTTGTTCCTGATCAAATATTGCCTACTTCAGTAGCTCGATCTGTTTTGCCAACGATGGTTCCATTTAATGATGCTGTTTTTAACTTGGGAAGGGTTGCTCTTTTGATAAATGCATTCTCTACCGGAGATTTTTCAAAATTAAATATAGCTACAAAAGATCGACTTCATCAGCCATACAGGGAAGTATTATTCCCGTCGATGAGTAGAATTATGAAAGCAGCTATGGATGGAGGAGCAGCAGGTGCTTTCTTATCAGGTGCTGGTCCAACTATAATTGCTTTAACCGAAAGCAATGAAATGACAATTGGCTTTGAAATGTCTGAAATTGCTTTAAAAAGTGGAGTTCCAGGGGACATTTTTGTTTACTCATTTACAAAAGCCGGTGCACACCTATCAAGTGAGGTTGCTTCATGAATATAATTGTTCAGAAATATGGTGGCAGTTCACTTGCTGATCCAGAAAAAATTAAACTCGTTTCAGAACGAATCACTTTACTTAGTAGTTCAAACACAGGAGTTGTAGTGGTTTGTTCGGCAATGGGTGATACCACTGATGATCTTCTTGCCCTTTCTCATGAGATAAGCTCAAATCCTTCAAAGAGAGAAATGGATGTATTACTTGCTACTGGGGAAATGGTTTCTTGTTCTTTAGTAGCTATGGCACTTTCTGAGAGGGGATATCCAGCAGTTAGTTTGACGGGCATGCAGGCAGGCATACAGACAGAAACTGCACATGGATCTGCAAGAATTTCAGAATTAAATCCACATCGCATTATAGAAGAGCTTGAAAATGGGCGAATAGCTGTTGTGTGTGGATTTCAAGGTTTTACGGAAGATCATGAATTGACTACTTTGGGTCGTGGTGGTTCAGATACAACTGCTGTTGCCCTCGCTGCTGCACTAGGTGCAACAAGATGTGAAATTTATACTGATGTTGAAGGAATTTATACTGCAGATCCAAGAATTGTTTCGGATGCAAGAAAACTTATTGAAATAGAGTACGAAGAGATGTTAGAACTTGCGGTAAGTGGAGCAAAAATGCATCCTCGCAGTATTGAATTGGGAGCATTATTTGATGTGCCAATACTAGTAGCATCGTCTTTTTCTAATGAGAAAGGCACATTGATTCACAAGGAGGCTAATATGGAGATACAAAATAGAGTTCGAGGTGTTGCTGCTGATAAGAACGTATCTAAAATCACCGTCCGAGGAGTTCCAGATAAACCTGGAATTGCCGCAGCTCTTTTTTCTCCATTGGCTGAAGCAAATGTAAGCGTGGATACAATAGTACAAAATGCAAGTGCTGATGATTTGACCGATATGTCATTTACTGTGTCAAGGAGTGAGCACGAAAGTGCTATAGCTTTGGTAGAATCGATTATTTCTGATCTTGGATTTAAATCAGTAAGTTCTGAGAATAATTTAGCAAAAGTAAGTGTTGTTGGTACAGGAATGCAAAATTCCCCTGGATATGCGGCTCTTATGTTCAAAGCTTTGTCTGAAGCTAAGGTCAATATTCACATGATTACAACATCAGAGATTAGAATTACCTGCATAATTGATGAGGAAGCTGTAAATCGAGCTGTTCAAAGTTTACATAAAGCATTTGAATTGGAAAAGGAATAGTCGGAATACATCATGCTAACAAGAAGCATCTGAGGTGTTGTTTGAAACAAATAGTCGGAATATTTTCAGATAAGATTTCTGCTGAATCCGCCTGTAATTTATTATCTGGAGCAGATTATGAATTAGGGAAATATAATTTTTATTCTCTTGATGATTCATATGCTTTTAAAGAGTCGAAGAATGAAAAAAAGGAAGATGGTAAGAATACCGTAAAATTCCTTGATAATGGGGATGTCACTTTAAAATTGGCTGTTAAAGGGACAATAATTGGAGCAGGTCTTTTTTTTATAGTAAGTTTTTTTTGGGCATGGTTAATGTTTGATGATATTTCAACCCGAGTGCTTATTTCTAGTACTGTCTGGAAATGTGGTGCAGTTATTGGAGCCTTTGTTGGTATTTATTGGGCGTATGAACGAGGTCTTACGCCAGAATACAATTCTTATTATTTGCAGAATCTAAAGCTTGGTAAAATTCTAGTTGCTGTTCAACCGAAACATTCACATGCAAATGTTGTAAGAGGAATACTTATAGAAAGTGGAGCTCAAGAAGTTCGAGACTTAAAGGCCACAATGGAGATCAGCCGTCAGGTTGCAAAATCAAGCTAGATTATTTCTTAGTATGCCTATACCAAATGTGCACCATCCTGCAATTAACATAGAGCCTCCTACAGGCGCTATTATTCCTATAGTCGATAATCCAGATAATGCAATGGTATAAAGACTACCGCAAAATATGACAATTCCGATTATAAAGAGCCATGAGGCAATTTCAAAGATAGCCTTGTTGGATTTTGAGTTAATATAACTTACAAGGATTAGAGCAAACGAATGGTACATTTGGTATTGTGTTCCCATTCTGAAAGTTTCCATTTCGCCACTAGTTAAGGAGTTTTCTAATGCGTGAGTTCCGAAGGCACCAGCTAAGACTGAGATTAAGCCAAAAAAGCATCCTGTTGCTATAAGCTTCTTAGACCTTTTGGTGGTCTGAATTACCACCAAAGTTTGCCTTTTACATCATCTTTAAGAACATTGTACTCTAGCTCCCAAAGGTTGGTGCTTAGATATTTCCATCCACCATCTGCCAAAAGACAAACAATATTATTATGAGTACCTCTTGCAGCAATTTTTAAAGCACATGCTATAACAGAACCTGCTGATACTCCAGCAAAGACACCTTCTTTACTGAGAAGTTCTTTGGCCATATGGAAGGCCTCTTTAGAATCAATCATTATTCTGGAGTTCAAAACTTTTTGGTCGAGTATCGGAGGAATGAATCCATCTTCAAGTCTTCGGAGTCCGCTAATAGAATCGTCAGGATTGGGCACGACTGCGGCCACATGAATTTCGTTGTTATATTCTTTTAGTCTTCGACCTATTCCAGTCAAAGTTCCACCAGTACCTAATCCAGCAATAAATGTATCTATTGTTGGTAATGCTTCTAGAATTTCAACTCCGGTAGTTTCATAGTGAGCCAGAGGGTTTGCTTCATTGCCGTATTGGTAGGGCATGAAATATTTGTCAGGGTTATTGGCATAAATTTCCTTGGCGACGTTAATAGCGTGGTTGGTTCCACCTTCTCCATCGCTAAAAATTATTTCTGCACCATATGCTCTAAGTAGTTGGACCCTTTCTTCGCTTACATTGTCAGGCATTACAACAGTCAAATTGTAGCCCAAAAGTTTACATACAAGTCCAAGTGAAATTCCAGTGTTTCCGCTAGTTGGTTCGAGTACTGTTTTGTTTCCTTCCAGAAATCCTTCACTTTCTGCTTTTTGCATCATATATTTGGCAATTCTATCTTTTACACTTCCAGTGGGATTATTTCCTTCAAGTTTAGCGTAAATATTTACGCCAGTTTCAGAACTTATTGTTGGGAGGAAAACTAGTGGAGTATTACCTATGGTATCAAGTATATTCTGATAGGTTGTGCTTCCTGAAATTTTTTGGCTGTTTGACATTAATGGTCACCATTCCTTGAAGGAAGTCCGCAAAAAATTTCGTAATCAATTAGTTCTGTTACTGTAGGTGTATCACCACATAAAGGACAGGAAGGATTTCTTCGAAGCTTTACCGTTCGGAAATCCATTGCTAGCCCATCAATCAATAGCAATCGTGATACTAAGGAGTCTCCAATTTCTAGTATAAGTTTTAGAGTTTCTACAGCCTGAATGCTTCCTACAAGTCCTGTTAATGCACCAAGGACTCCCGCTTCAGCACAATTCGGTACTGCTCCAGGTGGTGGTGGGGTTGGGAAGAGGCATCGATAACATCCAGAACCCGGGATATAAACTGTAGCCTGTCCATCGAATATCAGTATGCTGCCATCGACAAGAGGTTTTTTTAATAAATAGCAAGCGTCGTTGACCAGATATCGAGCGGGAAAGTTATCTGCTCCATTGATCACGATATCATACTGGCTAATGAGATCAAAAGCATTCTCCGAAGTTATCATTTCTTCATGTACTTGGATATTAATGTCAGGATTGTATGCTTTGATGGCTTCTTGAGCTGAGATTACTTTTCTTTTACCAACATCATCATTGTGGTGAAGGATTTGTCGTTGAAGATTTGAGAGATCAACAACGTCAAAATCGACAATCCCTACGGTTCCTACTCCAGCAAGGGCAAGATAAACTGCAGAAGGTGAGCCTAATCCTCCGGCACCAACAATTAATACCTTTGAATTAATAAGTTTGCGTTGGCCTGTGCTTCCGACCTGTGGCATTATTATGTGTCGGCTATATCTTTCTACTTGTTCTGGTGTAAGTAGAAGCGTTTCGCTTTTATTATCGGCAGTCATTATCCTTCGCCTCCGTGAATCGATTTCAATTATATTATACTACAGCTACAGCATATAACAGAAAAGTTATTCTGAAATATCCGAATGACTATAACCGTGGCAGTCATTTGGTGCAAGCTATTTATAGTGTATCCACAACCAGTTACTCTCTTCGAGGCTGTTTTTTCAATATTAAAGTAGCGTTGTGTAAGGTCTATAGGCTATCATATACTCTTCGGTATTATTGTTTAAAGGGTTACTATACGATAATATTAATAATTTGACTTTAAAAATTAAAGGAGTTCCATGGCTACCGAATCGATTCATCTTGAAATTGAAGAACGAACAGTAATTGGTAAGAAAGTAAAAGCGTTACGAAGAACAGGAGTAACGCCAATGAATTTGTATGGTTCAGGAATGACTTCTGCTGCGATTCAAGCTGATACCAGAGAACTTCAGAAAGTTCTTGCTCAAGCTGGTCGAAGTCGACCTTTACAGATATCAATTCAAAATGGTGATCAACACACAGTTTTTGTTCGCGACATAAATTTTCATCCAGTAAGTGGTGAGATATTGCATGTTGACTTATTTCGCGTCGATGCATCATCTGTTGTTAGAGTTGAGGTTCCTGTGAGGCTTCATGGGGAATCATTAGCTGTTAGAAATGCTGGTGGCCTGCTTGTTCAAAACACCTTAACAGTATTCCTTGAAGCGAAACCTATGGATGTTCCTGATTTTGTTTATGTAGATATTTCTGTCCTTGAAACCTTTGAAGACTCGATACGTGTGAGTGATCTTACTACCGCTGAGGGAATTAAAGTTACTTCGGATCCTGCTTCTATTGTTGCTACGGTTAACAAGCCAAGAGTATCTACTGGGCAAGGCTCATCTGATTTGGAGGAGATAGCTCCATCGTCACCAGAGCCACAACGGATATCTGATGATAACGATTCTGAAGCTGATTCGGATGATTCAGAATAAAAAATCAATGAATTTTGAAACAATTTAATATACTTACATTGAATGATTCCTGATTCCACATAAATATACCAAATAATTAATCAAAATAAGACTTGACTTTTGTATTTGATCCGATAGACTATTCTAGTCTTCGAATATAACTTGGGCATATTGTGCAATCTATGTGTCCAACATGACCAAGTTCGAAGTTAGTTGATAAGTAAATGTATCCATTAGAGAATCTGATGGTTGATGTAGGAAACAATAGGTAATACGGGAGACTTATATACAATGAGGGAAATAACGAGTTCCATACGAAAGCATTATTCGGAATTTTTTCGGATAGGTCTTGCATTAGCAGCTGCGGCTACTATCTTGACCCTTCTGTTCCTTCCAAAGGTTGCATTTGGTGTTACTCTGAGCCATGCTCGAGCCGACAGCCATGCTGCTGACTATAATTTAGGAGCTACAGTTAAAACGACTGCTGAACTTGCTCTTACCAACGGTGAGCAAGTAGCTGTTAGTGCTTTGAGCTACAGCGTGGCAGGACCTCAAGCTGTTCCTGCAATCGGTATCACTCCCGCGATATCCGGAACACAGACCCTTACATCTAGCCTTCCCAAAAATGGTTCAACTCCGTTAGGAACCCTAACGGCTACTGCCGCAGCCACCGATATTTCAAAAGTATATATATCTTACGGCTATGGTTATGGTTATAAGGGACTAAGCAACGTTGCTAAGATTACCTATACTATCAACTATACTCCTCCGATTAATTTGTTCCCTGTTCCTGATCCACTTCCTGGCCCATTCAACAATGCAACTAAGGCGTTTAACCTCCCAGGTGCTGGTGGAGGCGGTGGTGGAACTCAGGACTTTACTAAGAAGTGTGACATTACCGGCGTTCCTATTCCTGGTGCGTTTGGTACATTTGCAAATGAACCTCTTGATATAGCAGCGTACGATGAGTACGGTGATAGTCTTTGGGTGCTTTTGAACGGTCCTGGCAATAATACCGATGTAATTGTAGAAATGGGTATAACTGGTTCCGGTCAAGGATCAGAGTGTAATAAGTATGCTGACTTTGCCGCTGGTGGATCAAACGTTCATTCAATTGCATATGATACTAATAATGATGTTATCTGGACTTTTGGTGAACATGGGGGACAGCACTTCGTCCGAATTTGCAACCATTCGTCATGGCCTGTTGACTGTTCCGATAGTGGTGCTTCAAAGAAAGCACAGATAACTGGAGCTCAACCTGGTGCACAACTCAAGGCTGCAACATATGACTGGATAAATAATAAAGCTTATGTTGCCGAATATAATCCAAACTTCAATGGAATGATTAAGGTTCATACACTAAAGATTGACGGCGGATCAGGTAACATTATATCTGAGGCTGCCATGCAATTTCCTGCAGGTCCAACTGGTGGTGGTTTCCTAGGTCTAGAAAAGAACCTATGGGATAATCCTTTCCCATTCTTTGGTACACAAAATACATCTCTTGGTCAGTTTGACCCCAATACCAAGCAACACATGGGTAATACACCTATGCAAAAGGTAGGCGGTCAGGGTATGCCTGAAATCAAGGGCTACGCTATTATGCGAGATAAAAATGATGTCAATAACAAGAATGCTGCTACATCAATAGTAGCTACTATGGATGGTATATACACATCTTCCGGTATCCCTGGTGCTGGTGCTGTTGTGTCGAACACTGCACGTTCTATTACTGCTCATGGTAGTAACGCTAATGCGTTCGTCTTAATTTCTCCAAATGATATTCACTATGTGAAGACAACAGGTGGTAGTGCTGGTACCTCCATGGGTACCTTTAAGACTCCTGTTAACAGTACTCAGGTAGAAGCTATAACTTATGCTACAGTAGGCAGTGATAACTTTGTTTATGCTATTACGAATGACAATCCAAAACGTAAGCTTTGGAAGGCTCAAATAAATTCAGGTGGTGGAGCTTCCATGGTTTCCATGTCTTCCTGGTCTCAAGTCAAGGAATATGGTTTCAACATGCCTGCTATCGGAGGCATGGACGCTTCGACGACTGGCATATATTTAGGTGCACAAAACGAGTCTAAATTCTGGTTGGTTGATTTTAGTGGTAACATTCAAGGATCCAATGGTATGTATAACCCTATGGGTCCATCTCCTATGGGCATGGAAGCATTAACTTTCATACCTGCAGCGAAGAATCCAAACGGTGGTGATTTACTTGTTGTCGGCCGAGGATTTGAATGGTTCCGAGTAAGTCCTGCTAATGGTCAGATTCAGAACTTTGATATGGGTCAACCAGGAAAACCTCCGTATAACTTGATAGGTATGACAACCAAAGCAAGTGGACATGTAATGGCTGTGGACAAAGATACTGGTGAAGCGTTTAATGCTATTATCCCTGGCACACCAGCGTCTGAAGCAACAACCATCGGTGCATATACCGCATCACTGGATGCAACCGTTACTAATACAACGGACCCAAGTGCGGAAACTGCTTCGTTTAATTTGGTGAAAGCTTCGACACTTGGATTGAAACTTACTGAAGTGAACAGTGTTGATGTCAGTGCTGTTGCGAATCCAACTGTTGGTGTAACTTCCGGTAGTGTAACCATTAAGGGTCTTGTTACTGATCCAACTGTTTCTTCTGTGGCGGTTACAGCTGACTTATCTGGTTCAATACTTGTTGGTTTGCCAGATGGGACTGCAGCTTCTGGATTTTCAGCTACTAATGACAAGGCTCAATATACTCCGAATCAGTCAGCTGCTACTCAGTCAAACTACTGGCATATAACGTCAGCTATTTCAGGTGTTGGATTTGTATCTTCCAGCAACCCTGTAGCATACTTTGGACAGGATGATGCTTCTAGTCCAAACTTCTGTAAACCTAGTTGTAATATGCCTGACTTTGCTCAACAGCCAAGCCAAGGCTCATTTAAATCACCATCATTTACTGTAGGTGATGAAACTGTTCTCACCTTTAAGACTTGGTATGATACTGAGGCTGCTATGGAGTTTGACAGGAAAGCTGTTAAATTTGTTGAAGATGGAAATAACAATACAACTGTATTAGGTCAGATAATTGATCCTTACTCAATATTCTTCCCTGGATTTAATCCTAACCAGGCCGCAGTTGGTTCGTTTAAAGATGTTGGCATGAGTCCTCCTGGTGCAATGACTTCTAAATTCTGGATGCTTCCTACTGCATATCAGTCAAGTGGAAGCCCTGCATTAGTTGAACTATCCAGTACACTTCCTACTTCACTTAAAGGTAAAACTGGTAAGATTGTTTTCGCTTTTGACTCACAAGACCCGTTTGGTAACAATGGAACTGGTTGGATTGTTGATGATGTTAAGGTTGTAGGTTCAGGTTCAAAGACTTTGGCACCTGGAACGGTTGCAGCTGATCTTAGCTGGGAGATTCCTTTGTCTAATGTTGCTGATGGCACGAACACGATTAATATTACTGCTGCTCGAACAGCATATGATGCTACAACTCAATCAGTACAACTTACGCTTATTAAGGATATAACGGCTCCTGTAGTTGATACCGTTATAGCCAAAACTGTTGTTGGTAATGATAAGACTGCAATTGCAAACAACACGACAAAGATTCCTTCTGTTGAAATTTCAGGTACCTGTACTGAGGAAGTTCCAAAGCAACTTAATGTTTACCTCAATGGTAAATCCATTAAGAAGATAACAAGCTTTGGTTCTCCAGTAGTGTGTGCGTATACTGCAAATGGTACGTTGTCTACTGCTAATAGTGGAGTGAACTCTATTGCAGTTGTTCTTATGGACCAGGCTGGTTTGTGTAACACAACTCCAGCTACTGATTGTACTGCTGCAAAATCAGATGATAAGATGACTCTTAACTTAGACGTTGTTGCACCATCAATAACAATGGTCAATACTTCCTACCCAACAGGTTACAACTCTGCTCGTGCTGGCTTCGATGACATGGCAGTATGTCAACTGAATGCAACTGACACCAATGGTATCGCTAGTGTTAAAGGACAGTCGGTTGGTTCACAAACATATAATATGAATTTCACAAGTTCAGTTCCTTCTGCTGTAAAGAATCAGTGGGGTGCTACAGCTACGTATCTCTTGCCGATGGTTCCACCGGCTGGTGTGTTCCCTGGCACCATGACTATTCCTGTTCAGGTAACTGACAGAGCTGGTAATCAGTCTACCGATAACTGTACTGTGACTATTACTGCGGGATTAGGTGGTTTCGTTCATAACCTGATGCCTGGTCAGAATATGCTCAGTTTGCCGATTATTCCATCGGCTGCAAATACAACGACTCTAGAGGCTCCAATTAGTACTATGGTTGCTAATGTTCTTGGTGCGGATAGTAATCAGGCCATCAGTTCAATCTTGTACTATGATGCAACAAATGTCGCTGCATCAGCTGCAAATCGCTGGAGTATCTGGACTGCAAGTACTGCTGATACAGATAGCTTGAGCGTTTTCAGAACGGGTAAGGGTTATCTGTTCCAGATGCGCTCAGATGCTTTCGGATCTTCTGCTCCGTTGGCTTCTGGATTGCCACCGAGCCCTTCACCGATTAAGTTCCAGTATGAAGGCACATTCTTATTAACTGGTCAATCAATACCTCCATCATATACTGTTGAAGGTACTGGTGGTGCCTGGAACCTTATTGGTTTCCATGCTGAAGACAAGATGGACGTAAAAGTGTACTTAGGAGCACTTGAAGCTCCACAACGAATATGGGCTTCTGTGCTTGAATACCAGAACTACATTAAATTCCCAATATGTCCATCAGGATGTGGCAACACTGAGGTTGTTCTCGGTGCATACAAGCGACTTCTTGCAGATACTGATATGTTGCTTGGACGTGGTTACTGGATGTTTGCCCTGGATGATGGTCAGATTGTTCCTTAAAGGTTAATAGTTGATATAAATAATGTTTTGGGGGAGTGTGTTATTACGCCTCCCCCAAACATTTTCTCTACTGTCGAGTTTCGAGATAATGATTTTAAAATAATTTATTAAATCACGCGGGGTGATTGATGGCTCCGATAACACGAAAAAGTTTTTATTTGGTGTTGTTACTAACTGCACTTATTCCTTTGATGTGGCTAATTACTTCGGATCAACGTGTTTCTGCTCAGAGTCAAATCCCTAACCCTCCCATGTTCCTTGAAGGATCGGTCACTGTTGTTGGTAGCCCTGTTGTTGACGGAGCTATTGTAAGTGCTCGAACTATCGTAGGTGGTTCTGTAATTACCGGCAGTATAGGTACGTGCGGTACTAAAAACGGTAAATATGGTTCTTATGCATGTACTGATACAGGACTTCAACATTTGCGTGTTGCTTCTGATGATCCAAATACAAGAGCAGTTGATGGTGGTCGGAACGGGGATACAGTACAAATTCTGATTGGTGGTTCAATTGCTGCTACTACAACATTTGCATCAGGTACTGTTGCAGTTGTTAATTTAACTCGCAGTACTGCTTTACCTACTGCAACTCCTACTCCAGGTGCAACTGCAACTCCTGCATCGGGTGGTGGTGGTGGTGGTGGTGCTATTGGCACTGTCCCAACCAGTGATGATTTAAAAGAGAAAACAGCATCTGAAGCAGCTACAGATCTTGAAGGTCTTCCTGCAGATATTGTTACCGATATTCTTAAGGATGTTTTGGTAGATAGTGGTGAATCAAAAGGAGCTGATATTCTTGGAGCTTTGATTAAAACTACTGACAATCAGGAAGTTGTAGCAGATATTTTAGTAAATCTTGCTATCGATACTTCTGGTACTGAGCAAGCTGGTCGTTTGATTGTATCAATGGCTGAAGATGCTGATTCTACTGAAGGTATTGCTAACGCATTAACTTTGATGACTAAAAGCTTGGAAGGTCAGGCACGAGTAGGATCTATGCTTCAGGATGCTTTGGGCACAAGTAGTGCACAGACAAACATAGCAAAAGTTTTTGATCTATTGGCTGAAGATTCAGATGGTCAACAGAAGGTTGCTGAGATCTTTCGTGTGATCGCTGGTTCAGCAGAAGGTGCTAAAGGTGGTGGTGGTGTAATTGGTAATATGGCATCAACAACTGCTGGTGTTGAGCGAGCTGCTGGTGTTCTTGCGGTTTTGGCTGCAGATGATGATGGTGCTAAATTGGCTGGTGCTTTGATCGATGGAACCATTGCTGTTTCTGGAGGAATTTCAAAAGCATCTAATGTTCTCGAATCAATGGATATAAAGGTAGCTTCTAGTGTTATGGAATCAGTGACAGTCAGTTCGAGAATTTCGATAGCTGAAACTATGCCTGTAGCTTCATTAGCTGATCGTCTGCAAGAGGTAGTGCCTGCTGCTTTATTTGCTGATGGAATGAGTACAGTTCTTTTAGAACGTTTGGTTGCTTATCCTGTTGAACAATTAGTTGCTGAAGAACCTCCCACTGTTGATCCTTCTATTCCAGGTCCTGAATCATTAGGTACTGTTGGAAATCTTTCTCAGTACAAAGCAAGTAAAACTAGTAGCACTGATTGGACAAAAGTTGTTGGAAGTCCAGCTCCTATCGATTCAGTACTAGGAAAGTTTAAATCATCTCTTTCCAACGTAAAAATAAACTTGGAAATTTTGAGTCGTGCACCCTCTGGATCGAATTCTCTTCCAGATGATCAAAGTGCATATAAATACTTCAGTATAGGTGTTGATGGTGCAAATGCCAGTGACATTGAAAATGGACACATTACCTTCTACATTCCTGATGACTGGTTTTCTTCTGGTTCATATGTAAAATGGTCGGTATTTCTCTATCGATTGAATGACGATACTGGCGATTGGGTAGCATTTCCTACAAAACGAATTAAGGAAAATGATGGCAATGTATACTACACGGCAACAGTTCCAGGTTTCTCTAGTTTTGCTATAGGGGGAGGCACTTCAGTTCCTTCACCTAAGTTTATTGTTTCTGATCTTAAATTAAATCCCGATAGTCCTGGGTCAAATCAGGAAGTAAGTGTTTCGGCTCGTGTGACCAATACCTCTGGAATCAATGCTTCGTATACTGGAACTATATGGGTTAATAAACAAGCTAATGGTACTGTGTTGGCCTCAGTTGGAGCTGGTGAAAGTAAAGTAATAAACTTCGGTTCTATTTCTAAACCTGAAGGATTGTATGAGGTTCGGGTAGGACGCCAAATTAAAGCATTGAATGTTGGTGGGACTTCTGTTCCATTGCCTTCTGCGACAAAGGCCCCTTCTAAGGCTACACCTATTGTTTCTGTTCCTTCTAAGCCAGAAGAAGTTAAACCTACAGCTGTTCCTGCAGCTCCTGAGCCTACTACTGCTCCTACGGTTCCTGAAGCAACTGCTGTTCCTGCAGCTCCTGAGCCTACAACGGTGCCTGAACCTACAACTGCACCTGAAGCAACGATAGTTCCCGAACAGATAGAAGATGGTGGTTCCAACATGATGGTAATTGTTATTATTGCGATTGTGGCCATTGCTGCTATTGGTGGAGTTGCTGTTTTGGCTACTAGACGTCGTTCATAGTATTTTAATATTGAAAATATTTTGATTAAAATTATTTGAATAATACTATCAATGGAGTAGTTTAAGGTTTTGGTTTTTCCTATAAGATTTAAAATATCGTTGTTCTTTGTATCAGTTTTTTGTATTTCTTTGTTTACTGTTTTCTCCATATCTGCACAAGAAGTCATAATTGGTGATTCTGCTAATATTTCTGTAAAGAATATTGAATATGAAGTTTCGAATGTTCCGGGTGAAGATCCTACGCTTCTGATTATTGTTGAAAATATTGGCAATAAATCAGGGACATATGATATGAATGTTATTGTTGATGAAATTACCATAGGGAAAATCACAGGGGAACTTGTTGGAAGAGCTTTGAGAACACATATGCTTTTCCCGGGTAAACTACATGAAGGTGAACATGTTATTCGTTCAGGAGAAATGATTGAATCAATCATAGTCCCGAGTGACGGTGTTAAATTAAATGATTTGAAGCTAACATCAAATTTTATTGCTCAGGGCGAATCGATTTTTTTGAGTGGGTTTGTAAGTAATAATAGTGTCTTTACCCAAAAATATTCATACCCTGTTTTTTTAAATGGAAAGCAAATTGAAGTTATATCGGGGGAATTACCGATTGGAAAAAGAAGGGGATTTCTTATTGATGTGACTACTAGGGATGAAGGTTTCCATAGTGTATCTTTAGGTTCAGGTTTCACAAGTGTATTTGGGGTATTACCACCAATAATAAATGATAACGTTACGATTCAAGATGATTTTGTTGAAGCAACTGCAAAAGCATTTGATTTTAATGGGAATTCCATTGAAATTAATAACAACTTTTTGGAAATACTTTATGCAAATGATAATTTATTAATTAATTTTCCAATAAACATTCTTCCTGGACAAAAATTATTTTCTTTTACTGAACCTAAAAGAGGAATTCATTATCAAGATAGTGAGATTAGATTACGTTTAACAAGAGAAAGACAAGTTCCAGAAATTTGGATTTTGGCAAAAGAAAATATTGATTTATTAGGTAATGATAATAATCATGTTTTTGACAATTCTTCATTGTTAATCACTCATGCTATGATTCCGCTTTCAACTGCTGAAAACATGCCAGATTTACTCTATGTTGATGTTAATATTCCAACATTAACGGTGATGGAATCTTTTAAAGTTGCAATGAATCCAAAAGTTTCCATGGACCCTTTGTTTAGTGAATTACTTTCTCAATCTCTACAAAACAATAATATTTCTTTTCGATCTTCTGTAATTGGTATAGATATTGATGTTGATGGAATTGACTATTCGTTAAATAGAGAAGTTGAGATAGGAGTAAATATTGATCAGAATTGGATGTCTTCCTTAGGGGGGTATGGTAACTTTCGTTTTGCTGCAAAACACCCTTTGAATAATATTGTTGAATTATTTCCGGTTACTTTTCAGCAGGTTAACGATGATGTCGTACGAGTATCTTCTTCTGTGCCGGCGATATTTGATAGTCTTTGGCTTATTCATGTTAATGAAGGTATTAATGAGAATCCAAATATTCTATCTCTTACGCTTGATTCTACTGTAATTGGAACAGATGAGACTGCTGTTCTTCGAATTGTTATGAAAAACCCAGAAGAAAATACATATAAAGGGATGCTTCCTATTTATTTAAATTCAATTCCATTCAAATATATTCCAATTGAATTACAACCTAATCAATCCTATGAATTTTCTACAAATTTAAATATTAACGAAGGAACTCATATTATCAGTGTTTACGAAAATATGGTTGAATTTGCAGTTGCAAACCCCTTATCAGACACATTATTTATTATTGATGACTTGCGATTAGAGGATGTTGCAAAT
>CEUZ01034852.1_pt1 | contig 49199 bp, 68 predicted proteins | sample 361511 | NCBI WGS metagenome assembly CEUZ01 (sample SAMEA2622822, study PRJEB7988) | marine metagenome | biome: marine biome (ENVO:00000447); feature: surface water layer (ENVO:00002042); material: "saline water (ENVO:00002010), including plankton (ENVO:xxxxxxxx)" | depth 5 m
TAGCGGCAACTGCTTTAGCAACTGATATTTCATTAAAATTATTTGGTAATGATGGATTAGCAATTGCAATAGGAGTTATGACATTTTTAATTCTAATATTTGGTGAGATTACTCCAAAAACATATTGTAACGCAAATGCAGTAAAAGTTGCAATCAAAAACAGTAGAATTTTATTGATTTTTGGTTATACATTCTTTCCAATTGTGTGGATTTTTGAAATAATCACAAAAGGAATGATAAAACTAACAGGTAGTAGTGATATTCCACCTGGATTAACAGAGGATGAAATTAAGGAGGTTGTTGAACAAGGTTACAAAGATAAAGCTATAGAAAAACAAGAAAGTGAACTAGTTCACGGTGCATTAAATTTTGATGATATAGTGATCAGAACTGTTATGACCCCTAGAACAAAAATGTTTAAACTAAATTCAAAAATGATGCTTTTTGAAGCATTACCAGAAATTAATAAAAGTGGTTTTTCACGAATACCAGTTTTTTCTGACAACACAGATCAAATAGTAGGAATAGTACATGTTAGAGATGTTCTAAAAAAACTTGAAGATGATGAAAAAGTTATTTCACTTAAACAAATTATGCGAGAGCCAGTATTTGTATCACAAGAAAAAAGAGTAAGTGATTTATTAAAAGAAATGCAGGGTAGAAGGACCCATATGGCAATTGTCTTAGATGAATTTGGTGGAGTGGAAGGATGTGTTACATTAGAAGACCTTTTGGAAGAAATTGTGGGTGAAATACAGGATGAAACAGACACTGAAAAACCCAGTTTTCAAAGAGATGGTCAAAATGCAATTGTAACTGATGGTGATATAGAAATTGATACAATTAACGAAATTTTCAAATCAAATATCCCACCTGGAGATGATTATTCAACATTAAATGGATTGCTACACGAACAATTGCATGATATGCCCAAAGAGGATGATAAAATTGAGATTGGTTCGATAAGAATTATTATAGAAAAAGTTTCAAAAAATAAACCTGAAAAAATTAGAATAGAAAAAATAGATTAATCTTCTTTCTTTGCAAAATGTTTTTCTAATAGATATTTTTTTTCTTTCATATTAAACAGTTTTTCAGTATGATTAAATGCTTCATTGTATGATTTTTCAAACAACATTGCTTGCATTAACATATGATTTTCTGGAATTACAATTCCAGTTTGATCATCTGAATACATAATCTGTATAGTGTCATCAATTGATATTGTCATGTTAGCGTGTATGTGTATCATGTTTGTATCTTTAAAACTAAAATTCATATTATTAGCAAAATCTCTTACGTCTTTAGTTCCTTTAGCAGTCCAAATTGTTGCTACTCCATATTCATCTTTAAACACATCATGAAACTCAGATGGTGTAGGCGCATTAGTATTAAATCTAATATCCATTATGTGTAAATGCATCTGTCTTGTAGGAACTTTAATTGCACGAACAAAAAGTGGTGCGTCTTTTCCAAAATATGATTTAACATCGTCACCGTGGTGTGGATGTTGTGTTAGTTCAATTGTATCAGGTACCAGTTTGTCATTTTGTTCAATATCAGCCCACCTGCGAATTAATGTTACATCAAATCGACGTACTATTTCACCATATTTACTACGTAATGGTTCAAGAATTCTTCCCATACCGGTAACATTACAGCTTCCTTGCATTACATGTTTTTTTTCAAATGCATCTGAATAATTTACACGTGAATTAAACAATAAATCTGAAACTGCATTTTCACCAAGTACTGATTCCCCACCTTGATATATGACTGATAAATTTTTTTGTTCATATAGATTTTTTTTGTTCTGAAACCCAATTCCACCTGGAGATGCATCAATAACAAGATCACAATCATTTAAAGCAGTCTCAATATTCCCACTGATTTCAAAATTCTTAAATTCACTTTCTTTAGATTTAGGCACGTATACGTTATATCCACTGGACAATGCATCATTGACTTTAGAATCAGGTGAGTATTTGCCTACACCAATTACCTGTATTTCTGGATCGTCTTTGATAAATTGTAGAATCCTACTTCCAATTGAACCAAAGCCATTTACAAATACTTTCTTCAATATTTTTACCACAATGTACACTTTATTAAATTAAATTAGGAACAACTAAATCCTATTACCATGAAAAATTCTCTATGCCAGACGAAAATAGAGACGAAGGTCAGTCATCTGATGAAAATACAAACTATGAAGAAAATGAAATTATTGAAGATCATAAAATTGAAAAAAAATCAAATGCTAGTTCAAAAATACATGGACCATCAATTGTTTATGGCGCATCAATAACAGCTGTAATTGTATTAATTTTTGTATTCGGGGGGGAGTTTTTTCAACCAGTAGAAAAGGAAATTAATGAAGAACCAATATCAACACAAGAAAACAACAACGAGCTTACTTTAGATACATTCTTTGGAAATTCATCTCCAGTATTAGGAAATCCAAATGCACCTCTAATATTAGTTGAATTTGGGGACTATCAATGCCATTTTTGTAATGTATATTTTCAAGATACAGAACATAAAATTATAAAAAATTATGTTAATACAGGAAAAGTAAAAATTTTGTTTAAGGATTTTATAATAATTGGTCCTGACTCATTATCTGCAGCTCACATGGCACATTGTGCTGGTGAACAGGGAAAATTTTGGGAATATCATGACATACTTTACAATAATTGGAATGGTGAAAACAATGGATGGGCATCAAAACAAAACTTACTAAAATTTGCCAATGAAATAGATTTGGATATGGAAAAATTGGTGGACTGTGACCGTAATAATAAATACAAATCAATTATAGAATCTAGTAATAATGATGCAAGAATGTTAGGAATTACTGGAACACCTGCATTTTTTGTTTTATCAAATACTGATATTCAGAAACTTACCGGCGCACAAAAATATGAGGTTTTTGAAAAAGTTTTTGAAACCATGCTAGAAAACTAGAAAATTTACAGATTTTCACTAATGATCGCAAAAAAAGTTCTCTAATAATGGTGACATTTTTACGTTAGAAACGTTATATACTCACTGAGAAAGGCATAGCTATGGCAGCAGGAATTGATGATATTTCAGTATACATACCAAAATTGTATGTAGATGCTTCTGATTTTGCAGAGGCTAGAGGTCTTGACCCACAAAAACTTGAGCGTGGATTGGGAATTGTAAAAATGGCTATTGTTGACGCAAATCAAGATCCTGCATGTTTAGCAGCAAATGCATGTTTACAAATAATGCAAAAAAACAAACTTTCACCAGAAGATATAGGGAGATTATATGTTGCAACTGAATCATCTTTAGATGAATCAAAAGCAATGAACTCGTATGTTATTGGAATGTTAGAGCAAATCTATGGTTCTGGTTCATTTCAACATTGCGGTGGAATTGAATGTAAATTTGCATGTGTAAGTGGGTCTTATGCATTATATGATAATTCAAACTGGATTAGAGCTGGTGAGTCTGAAGACAAACATGCACTGGTAGTTGTTTCAGATATCGCAAAATATGATTTAGGTTCTAGTGGAGAGATGACCCAAGGTGGTGGAGCAATTGCAATGTTACTAAATGACAAACCAAGATTATTAGAATTTGATCCAAAAGTTACATCGACATCTATTAAAAATGAATATGACTTTTACAGACCATTTGGTAAAGAGACTCCTGTTGTACATGGTCAATATTCAAATCTTCTCTATCTAATTCAAGTAAAGAATGCATTAGTTGATTATACAAAAAAAGCAATCAAAACTGGATTAATTACATTATCTGAAGGTGAAAGTATGTTAGACCATATGAGTTACATAAACATGCATTTGCCATACAGCAATATGGGTAAAAAAGCCCTGGCATATTTGGTTCGCCATGAATGGCGAAGCACTCCAAGATGGGCAAAAATCATAGAGCAGATTGGAATGGAAGAACCAGTACCTAAAGATCCACGTGGAACTATTGAATCTATTCTTGCAGATTCTGATTTTATGACAAAAGATCATGAATTTACAAAACGTTTTGCAAAGACTGATGAATATCAAGAAGTATATGAAAACAAAGTTGCAAGTTCATTAATTGCATCAAAAATGATTGGTAACTTATACACTGCATCACTTTATTTAGGATTTAGAAGTTGCCTAGAGTTTGAATACCAAAAGGGTATTGATCTAAATCAAAAGAGATTTGGATTTGCATCATATGGAAGTGGTAGTAGTGCAATGGTATTCAGTGGAGTAATTCAACCAGAATATGAAGCAATTGTAAAGGATATGAATCTTGAAGCAGAAATTGGTTACAGACAAAAATTAAGTCTAGATCAATATGAGCAACTACATGAAAACAAACTAACACCTGAGCAATCATTACTTAATACCAAAAGGGAGTTTGTTCTTGAGTTTGTTGAAAGTAAATCCTCTGAAAGTAGAGGAGAGAGAAGATATACATTCACAGAATAGTCAATATGGAAAAAATTTCTTCGATTAAGGAAATTTTATACAGTGAAATTAAGAAAATCCCAGAAAAACAAATACATCAGTTACTTCAAAACAATGAATTTTCACAGTTTATTCAGCACATTTTAGAAAAAACAATACCCAGAATAAAGAACTTGGAAATTGAAACTGAAGAACAATTAGGAGTGTTAGCTGAAAGTTTATCCCATTACATTCTAACTGAAATGCTTATTCCTAGTCAACGAAAAATCATACACCAGAATATAGAAATTGATATTGTCGTTCCTAATCTAAATTATTTAAAAAATGATCCTAATAATGCAGTTATAATTCATTTTGATAAATCAAATGAAAGTAATAAAACTAGGGGGAAAATTGAGCAGTTAAAATCAATTCAAAAAAATAACAACAACATATGGGTTGTAACAAATAAGGAGTCTAGTAACATGTGTAAAATGTATAGGATAGATCAAAACAAAGAATCATTTTCAAATTTATTTATCGATATAAAAAATTTTGTTAGTAATAAAAATCTAGATAGATTAAAGATTTTCAAGACCTAATTTTGATAAGCTTGTATTTTTTTCAAATTCTACAAAATATTTTTCAAACGAAAAATCTTCAATTTTATTAATTGTTGCTAACACAGATTTAGAAGTTAATTGTTCAATCTGTTTTGTTAAATTTTCTAACGAATAACCGTCTTTTGAAATTTCATTAATAATAAATCCATTAATTGGTATTTCCATTCTAGTACATGCATCATATGTAAGTAATGTATGATTTACAGTTCCAGTTTTAGAGTTTGTGACAATAAAAGTTTCTAAATTTAATTTTCTGATTAAATCAACAAGAAAGAAATGATTTAAAATTGGAGTGAGAACACCTCCTATACCTTCTACTAAAACAATTTCATGGTTTGATGACAATTGATTAAATGAATCATAAATCAATTCTAAATCAATTTCAATATTGAGTTGTTTTGCAGCATCAAAAGGTGATGATGGTATTTCAAAAAAATATGGGTTTACAAGTTTCACTGGATCTGATACACCTGAGTATTCCATTAGTACTCTAACATCATCAGAAATACCGTTGGAACTGTTATCTACTCCACTTGCAAACGGCTTCATAACTCCAACATCGATATCTTTTTCATGTAATAATCGTGCAATTGATGCTGTAACACATGTTTTCCCAACGTCAGTGTCAGTACCAGTAATGAATATAGATTTCATTTTAGATGAGATGAGATTCCTTTAATCGTTTTAATTGTACCATCTATTAAGAAATTAAGTTCATTTGTAGAAATTGCTAATGGAGGAACTAGCATAACAATATTTCCTAATGTTCTAAAATATACATTGTGCTTTCTTCCCTCTTCAAAGACTATTTTATTAATTGATTTTTTAGTCTTAATTGGAATTTTTTCTTTTTTATTAGAAACTAACTCTATACCCATTACCATTCCTTTAGTTCTGACATCGCCAACTGACTCTAATGCATAAAATTCGTCTGCACGTTTCTGGAAAATAGTTGACTTACTTTGAATTTTTTTTATTAGACTAAATTTTTCATAAAGTTGCAAGTTTGTTAATGAAAGTGATGCTGCAATTGGATTTCCTGTGTATGTATGGCCATGAAAAAGATGCTTCATTGCAGAAAATTTGTCTAGAAATGCATCATAGATTTTATTTGTAGTAAGTGTAGCTGCAAATGTCATATAACCGCCAGTAAGCATTTTTCCAAAAGATACTATATCAGGTTTGCAATTCTGACTATCATATTCAATCATTGACCCTAATCTACCGAATCCAGTTGCAATTTCATCTAATACAAACAACACATCACAATCTTTACAAATTTTATTTATTTTTCTTTGAAAGTTTTTTGGATAAATGATTACACCGCCTGCCATTTGTGCTCCACTTTCCATAACAAAAGTAGCAATTTTATCATCATTAGATAATTTTTTCTCTATTTTGTCCAAACAAATATTCTGATAATCAGAAAAAGTGTAATTTCTGGGGGTTCTGTATTTATTTGGAACTGGAAATCTAGTTGTTGGAAATAATTTGGATTTAAAATTTAGAAAAAATTCAGGTACATAGCCAACAGACATTGAACCAAATGTATCACCATGGTATCCATTCTCTAATGTTGCAATTTTTGTTTTTTTTACTCCCAAATTTATCCAATACTGTAATGCAATCTTAATTGCTACTTCCATAGCAGTTGAGCCATTGTCTGAAAAGAATACATGTTTCATTCCTGGAGATAAACTGATCAATTTTCTAGCTAATCTCTCAGAAGGTTGATTTGTGAGATTAAACATTGAAGAATGCTGAAGTTTTTTTGTCTGATTTACAATAGAACTAATTAATTCAGGCTTTGAGTGACCCCAAACATTAGACCACATGCTTGCAACACCATCAAGAAGTTTTTCTCCATTTGTATCAAATAGCCAAACTCCTTTTGCACTGGAAATTTCTGGAAAGTTCTTCCATTCAGACATCTGTGTATTAGGATGCCAAACGTTACTTTTCATGAACTAACTCATTTTATATTATTAATTAAGCGTTAACTTATAAAAAATTACTAGTTAACGCTTAATTATAGAAAGAATCAAAAAATGATTAATGTATTTTGAGCAAAGTATCATTGAAAAATGTAAAAAAAATGTTATCAAAAGTGGATCTATTAGTAAATCTGACGCAATAATGTTATTTCAAACGGAAGATAAATTTCTAAAAAACTTATCTGATGCAGCGAATGAAATTACTAGATTTTTTCAAGGAAAGAAAATTGATGTTGAGCAATTAGCAAATATTAAAAAAAATTACTGTAGTGAAGATTGTTCATTTTGTAGCCAATCAGCATTTTTTAATACAAAAATTGATGATTACAAATTACAACCATCTGACGAAATTGTTAAACAGGCAAAAACGGCAAAAGATAATGGTGCTAGCTCATTTTGTCTTGTTGCTGCGTGGCGTGAACCATCTGATAGTGATTTTCAAAACATCTGTAATATTATAGAGGAGATTAATTCCAAAGTTGGAATAAGTTTAGAATGTAGCCTTGGATTTCTGACAATTGAGCAAGCAAAAAAATTAAAATTATTAAATGTCAAACGATATAATCATAATCTAGAAACCTCGAGAACAAAATTTCCAGAAATTTGTACCACACATACATTTGATGATAGAGTAAAAACACTGAAAATTGCTAGGCAGGCAGGTTTAGAGCTTTGTACCGGTGGGATTATTGGAATGGGTGAAACAAAAAAACAACGAGAGGAATTTATTCTAGAAATTGCAGAACTAGATCCTGAGGAAGTAACAATAAATCTATTAGTTCCATTTCCTGGAACACCACTTGAATTTCAGAAACAATTAGAATTGGAGGAAATTCTAAGAGTTTTTGCGGTTTTGAGATTTCTTCTCCCAAAGTCAATAATTAAAATTTCAGGAGGTAGAGAAGTAAATCTAAATGATGATGGAAAGGAATTACTTCTTAGTGGTGCAAATGGAATTATCAGTGCTGGATATCTTACCTTAAGTGGTAATTCTATGAACAAAGACGATAACATGATAAAAGAGATAGGCCTTGAAACATAAACTTGAATTCATTAATGCCGAATTAAATAAATTAAAACACAAAGATCTGCTTAGGAAACTAGAGAACACAGTAGTAAAAAAACAATATATCCATGTTAAAAATAAAAAATTACTAAATTTATCATCAAATGATTATCTAGGAATAAGTGTAGGAAATTTAAATAATAAACAATTTCAGTCTAGTTCACGCTCAGTAACAGGTAATGATAAAAAATTTCAAGAATTAGAAAAAAAAATTTCAGCCCATAAATCTCAAGAAAAAACTCTTGTTTATCCAACAGGGTACATGGCAAATTTAGGTGGAATAACAGCAATTATTGAAAAACATGATACAATTTTTAGTGATGAACTAAATCATGCAAGTATAATTGAGGCATGCAAATTAACATCGGCCAAAATAAAAATTTACAAACATAATAATTTACATGATCTAGAATCCAAAATAAAAAAATCAAAAGGCAGGAAATTCATAATTACTGAAGGGGTTTTTAGTATGGATGGAGATTTAGCGAAAATAAAAGAAATTACTGAAACATCCTCAAAATATGATGTTATAACAATCTTAGATGATGCACATGGTGATTTTGTATTTGGGTCTGATGGTAAAGGTATCGCAGAGCAATTTGGAGTTAGTAAAAAAATTGATTTGTACATTAGCAGTCTTAGTAAGGGGTTAGGTAGTTTTGGGGGGTATATCTCATCTCAAAAAAATATAATTGAATTGTGCATTAATCGTTCAAAATCATTTATTTACACATCAGCATTGCCAGCATCAATTATTGAATTTACTTTAAAAAGATTCAATTCAAATCGGGAGGAAAGGAGATTAAAACTTTGGACTAATATCAAATTATTTCATAAAGGTATAGAAGAAATTGGATTTGAAACAAAATCATCTAGCCAGATAATACCAATAATTATTGGGAATGAAAAAAAAGTACTTGAAATTGGAAAATATTTATTTAAAAATGGTATTTATGCACAGCCAATTCGCTATCCAACCGTAAAAAAAAATAGTGCGAGAATAAGATTTTCAGTTACAGCATGGCATACTAAAAAGCAAATTAATGAAACATTAACAGTAATAGAAAAATGTGCTAAAAAATTTAAAATAATCTAATTATCTCATTGCGTCTATTCCAACTGGCCCTGCAGGTGAACCCACAATAGCAGCAACTGTAACAATAATTGCTAAAGCAATACCAACAGCCAGGAATCTCTTGTTCATAATATACGCCAGTTACATCTTGAATAAAAAGTAAGTGTTAACGTAAACAATATTATTAATTCAAAAAAGAAAAACATACTATGGATGAAATTACGATTTTTGTTGCTATAATCGCAGGTGTTGGATCATTTTTTGCGCCATGTATCTTACCGATAGTTCCAGCATTTTTAGCATATATTTCTGGGACAACAATTTCTGATCTAACTCAATCAAATCAATCATCAAAAATCTTTATCAACAAAACTAATGTTATACTGAATACAATATTTTTTGTCTTAGGATTTTCTATTGTATTTTCTGTAATTGGTGTTACAATCAATTCAACATTTGCATCAAATACATTAAGTTTAATTTCAAATTTTAGTCAAATAGGAGGAATAATTATTATTGGATTTGGTGTTTTTATGATACTAAGCTCAAAAATTAATAAACTAAATTTTGAAAAAAAAATTTTCCCAACTAAATCTGGTGCTAGTTTTCCACTATCATTTCTTTTTGGGCTTGCCTTTGCAGGAGGATGGACTCCATGTGTAGGACCAATTTTAGGTTCAATTCTAACACTTGCTGCTACAAACCCAAGTATCTCGTTCAATTTGCTGCTTGCATATTCTTTGGGGCTAGGAATTCCATTCATTATAATGGGATGTTTGATAACACAAGCAAACAGATTTGTTTCACGTGTGAGTCGACATTTAAAATATGCCACTCTTATCTTAGGCACATTAATAATATTTTTAGGGGTTCTTGTTTTTACAAATCAATTAGCAGTAATTGCAAGCTTTCCACTTCTAAATAATATCTTTATAACTTGATAAAAATGAAAACAGAAATAAAAACCGGTTTGATACTTGGAATAATAATTCTCATTGGAGTAACATCATTATATTTATTTTACACTGAAATTGATCTTAAAAAAAATACAACGAATCAATTAGATACTAAAGAAAAAATATTACTAAAAAACTCACCAACCTTAAGAGGAATTACAGGATTCATTAATACAACAGAAAATGAACTTGAACAATTAATTCAAGGTAATGTGGTATTATATGACTTTTGGACATATAGTTGTATTAATTGTATACGAACACTTCCATACATCACAGCTTGGGATGAAAAATATAACGAGCAAGGTTTGGTGATTATCGGTGTACATACACCAGAATTTGAATTTGAAAAAAATCAAGATAATGTACTGAATGCTGTAACAAAATTTGGAATCAAGTATCCTGTTATCCTAGATAATAATAAAGAAATTTGGAATTCGTTTGAAAATAATTACTGGCCACGAAAGTATATTGCAGACCATGAGGGCTATATCAGATTTGATCATATTGGAGAAGGTGCATATAAAGAAACAGAAATGGTAATACAAGTATTACTACAAGAACGTTTACAACAAAATAATAAAGAATTCAATATTAGTGAAACTCTAGAAATTGAAGAGTATAAACACTCATCTCTAAGAACACCTGAATTGTATTTTGGATATAAATTTGCAAATGGACGAAATCAACTTGGAAATACTGAAGGTTTTCAAGCTGGTTCAATAGTTAATTACCAATTACCAAAAGAATTTGCTAAACATTATTTCTATTTAGAAGGAGACTGGAAAAATAATTCGGATGGAATGGAGTTAATTTCAAATTCTGGAAAAATTGTTTTGGAATATAATGCAAAACAAGTTAACATAGTTGCTGCAGGTAATGGTGAATTAGAAATTTTAATTGATGGTAAAAAAGTGCCAAAACAAATTGCTGGAACAGATGTTATAGAGAACAAAATCAAGATTAATGAGCCACGTCTATACAATATGATAGAAACGTTAGAGGGTGAAACCCATACAATAACAATTAAGGCTACTGGGGCAAATCTAGAGATTTTTACACTAACATTTGGTTAAAATTCATTAATTGTGAATGAATTTTGTAATCTTGTAACAAAATTTAGGTAATTAGATCATTTTTTTTTAGTTTTAATAAGAAAAATCAACTTACTAATTATAATTCGATGGTATCATTATCTGGTAAATGGAATGTATTGAAAAATGGAGATGCATTATCCCAAAAATTCATGGGAAAAGTAAAACCAGAAGCCCCATTAAAAAATAGACTTGATACAGCACAAAAAAAATTACAACTTCAAATAACTAGGTTAGCAGACATTGATAATAAATTAAAGACTAAACAAGATACAATTTTTGCAAAGATTGTTGATGCAAAAAAATCAAATAATGAAACATATGCCAAAGTTTTTGCAAATGAACTAGCTGAAATACGAAAAATGAAAAATATGGTTAGTGGAGCAAAACTATCAATGGAGCAAGTTCAATTAAGATTAAACACAGTTTCAGAATTAGGAGACGTGGTAGTTACATTAAGCCCATGTATGTCATTGATTAAAGGTCTAAGTACATCATTAGGAGATATGATGCCAAGTGTTGCAACATCAATGCAAGATCTAAATACTATGTTAGGTGACATTGTTACAGGTTCATCAGTTACACATGATGGTTCAATCGCAATCACAGAAACATCAAATTCTGATGCATTATCAATATTAGAAGAAGCACAAGCTGTTGTTGAAGGTAACATAAGGAGTAATATGCCTGAACCACCAGTTACAACTATTGATACGATTCTTGCAGAAAAAGAAAATCCTATTTAGACTTCTTTTTACTTATTTGAACTAGAATTTTTTTTATTCGTGATATTGTAGGATAGCTATAACCTCGTCTGCGATAATTTGCAATCATCATTTTCCAATTATTTAATCTCCAGGCAGCCTGTTCAGAAGTCACTGAATGAATTTCTTTTTGTATTATACTCTTCCTGCCCACCTTTAACGTTCCAGCATCTTTTGCACTCCAACGATTTTTTGCAAATTTTAGACCGATCAAAATCTCTTTAATTGGTATTTCATTAAAATAACTTCTAATCTCTGTAATTTCTGATTCAGTAAACTCACCAATTATAGAAAATGATTTTTTTGAAGACATAAAAAATATTAAAAAATCATGAAATAATAGAAATATGCTAAATTAGATTCAACAATTCACATTGCGAATTAACAGCCAAAGAAACTAAAAAAAGAGTGTTTACATGCAGTGTTATAGATCCCAAACCCAAATATGAGAATAGCACATAATGCAAGAGGAATGATTACAGCCTTTTCCTTATATCCCATTACTAAAACTAATAGCAAAATGTTAAATTAACCATTCGAATCTTTTTCATTACAATGATGCCATCTCAGCAAGGTTATGACCGGGCTATCACCGTTTTTTCTCCAGATGGTCGATTGTATCAAGTAGAATATGCTATTGAGACGGTAAAAAGAGGTGCACTTGCAATAGGAATTAAAACAAAAGAGGGTGTGATAATTGCAGTTGAAGAGAAACCAAGAAGATTACAAATATCAACTACCCCACAAAAAATATTCCAAGTAGATTATCATGTTGGAGCAGCTGCAGCAGGATATATTCCAGATGCACGTGCACAAGTTGATAATGCAAGATTTTTTTCTCAGAGTAATAAACTAGTTTATGATGAACCAGTAGAAGTTCAAACAGTTGCTAAACATCTAGCAGATCAATGTCAACAGTATACACAATATGCAGGAGCCAGACCATTAGGTGTATCATTAATAATCGGTGGTGTAGATAGTTCTGGTAGTTCACTATATCTAACAGACCCAAGTGGTGCATACATAATGTACAATGCAGTAGCAATTGGTGCAAACTCCGATACTGCAACAGAATTTCTTGAAAAAAATTATTCACCTGATTTAACACTTGATGATGCAAAAATATTAGCAACCGCAGTGATTAATGTAGGAAGTAATTACAAAGATAGTGCAGAAAATATTAAAATGTCGCAAATAAGTTTAAAAAATAAATTATTTGAATTCGTAACCGAAGAGGAAATTAAAAAAATTGCTGAAAATGCAGAGACAAAATATCCACGACAAGATAAATAACATTACAATTTTATATTTTAAAAAATTTAAAATATTATGAAACTTGCAATAGCGATACCTGATTCATCATTAGACGATGAAAAAACACTAGAAAATAAAACTAGGAAAATTGCAATTATTGCTAGAGCTTGTGGAATATTCAAAGTAGATGAAATTATAATCTATAAAGATGGGAAAGAAAACGAGCAAGATTCAAAATTACTTCTTACAATTTTGAAATATTTGTCAACACCACAATACTTCAGAAAGAGAATTTTTCCAAAATCAAACTTATTAAAATTTGCAGGACTGCTACCTCCCTTAAAGACACCAAATCAAACTGGTACGTCGAATATTGATGAAATTAAGAGTGGGGATTTTCGGGAGGGTTTAGTAATAGGCATGAAAGGAAAAAAAGTAGTAGATTTAGGAATTAATAAATTAATTCCATATAATGGAAAACAAAATATCGGCAAAAAAATTATTGTGTTAATTAAAAAAGTCAATCCAGAATTCATGATTAAAGAAATTTCAAAGGATGAAATTCCATATTATTGGTGTTTTCATGCAAAGCAAAGTGGAAATTTATTTACGGTGTTGACAAATTGGAATGGAATGAAAATATTAACTAGCAGGAAATCGAAAAATCTAACCATACAAAAGATTGACAGTTTAAAGAAATCAAATCAACCAATTTTGCTCGTTTTTGGTTCAACAAAAAAAGGAATTCATGATATTTTAGGTAATAGGATTAATAATTTGAATAATACAAAAAGTGCAAATTTCTTTCCTAAACAAGGAACTGAAACAGTAAGGCTGGAAGAAGCAATTTTGGGTTGTCTGGCAATATTAAATCCTAAATCAAATTTCGAATAAAATAAATTCAAAAAATAAATACATAAAATTGATGAAGAAACAGAAAAATTTTCTAATTTTAGCTATTTTGTTAGGTTTAGCTGGAATTGTAATCGGTTCTGCAAGTATTTTTTCACTACTCTCACAATTTACAGGTACATAGGAAATTTTTCAGAAAATACTGGAATTTATTGGAAATTCTCTTAATTTATTAAACGGTTAACGACTTTTTTCGATTATCGATGGGACATAGAAAAAATAGTCAACCAAGAAGAGGAAGTATGGCATATTCCCCTAGGGGACGTGCCAAAAACATGGAAGCTAGAATTCGCGGATGGCCAGAAATTAACTCAGATGAACCAAGATTATTGGCTCATGCTGGCTTCAAAGCAGGATGTGTTCAAATTGTTAGTATTGATGACCAAGCACAAACACCAAATCACGGAAAGCAATTAGTAACACTCGGAACAGTAATTGCAACACCCCCATATGTTGTGATTGGAATTAGAGGCTATACAAAGAATACAAGTGGTTTTCAAGCAGCCTTTGATGTTTATACAAAAGATACCCCAAAAAATATTGAAAAAGCGTTCAAGGTGAAAGTTGATGATGACGATATTGAAAATGCAGAAAAATCACTCGGAAAGATTAAACAGATTTTTGCAATAGTTGCAGTTACACCAAAATTAGTAGGATTAGAACAAAAAAAACCATACATATTTGAAATTGCGGTTAAAGGTGGAGATGTGTTAAAACAATTTGCATTTGTAAAGGACTTACTTGGAAAAGAAGTAAAAATTGATCAAGTGTTTGAAAGTGGTTCAATAGTAGATGCTGCTGCAATTACAAAAGGTAAGGGATGGCAAGGTGTGATTTACAGATGGGGCGCAAAAAGAAAGCAACATAAGTCAAGAAAGACTGTAAGAGAACTTGGTTCATTAGGACCAATATCTCCACAAAACGTAATGTATACAGTTCCAAGAGCAGGACAAACAGGGTTCCATCAAAGAGTAGAATATGATAAACGAATAATGATTTTGAGTAGTACTGAAAAAAATGAATTTGAGATTAATCCTGATGGTGGCTACAAACATTTTGGAAACGTAAATGGAGATTATATTATTGTAAAAGGTTCAGTTCCTGGAACATATAGAAGACTAATCAAATTACGAAAACAAATTCGTAATGAACCAAAAAAAATTCTTAAACCAAATATTCTTGAGGTTGTGCTACCATAATGAAAATAAATACATTATCACTTACTGGAAAAAAGAGTGGAGAAATAGAATTACCAAATATTTTTGAAACACCAATTAGAAAAGATATCATACATAAGGCATACATTAATTTAGAATCACACGGTTTTCAAAAACATTCAACACATCCAACTGCAGGACAAGATGTTGTTGCAGATTCTAATGATCCGCCAACAGGAAGAGGTATTTCTAGAATTGCTAGAATGAAAGGTGGTGGTGGTGGAAGACAAGGTCAAGCTGGTGAAGTTGCCTCAACTAGAGGTGGTAGACAAGCACACCCACCAAAAGCAGAAAAAGTAATTTATAAAAAAATTAACAAGCAAGAAAATAAGCTTGCATTATGTTCTGCTATTGCTGCAACTAAATCCAAAGAATTAATTCTACAAAGAGGACATAAAATTGAAAAGATTGAATCATTCCCACTAGTTGTAACAGATGAAATTGAAACAGTGAATCAAACTAAAAAAATGATAAAGATTTTAGGAGATATGAATCTGATTCAAGATGTAGAACGCTTACAAAATAGAAAAAGACGTTCAGGCAAAGTAGTATTACGAGGAAGAACAAAAAAAATAGGCAAAAGTGTATTATTCGTCTTGCTAGATTCAAAAAATGTCAAAAAATCATGTGATTCAATACCTGGTGTTGATGCATGTTCGGTAAAAGATCTAAGCGTTTTAGATTTAGCACCGGGTTCTGATTTAATTAGACTTGTAGTATATTCAAAAAAAGCAATTGAAGAAATTTCAAAAATAAAATCAAGACATCTGGAACTAATGGTGACGTTAAATTGAATGTAGAAGAAGCAAACAAAATTGTAATTCGGCCATATATTACCGAGAAAACATTTGCAATGGTAGAAAATGAGCAAAAAATATGTTTTCTAGTAAATAGGGAATCATCAAAACCAAAAATCATTGATGCAATAAAGACTCTATATAATGAAAATGCTATACAAGTAGATACTGCACGTACAGTTTATGGTAAAAAAGCATTTGTAAAATTTGATTCTTCAGATAAAGCAAGAGATTTAGCCACAAAAATAGGAATGCTATAAATTGGTTCTAAAAAACAAAAAAATACTAATGGAGAAAAAAATTGGCTAAAAAATTTGATTATAGAGGAATGTCACTGGAAGAACTACAGAAAATACCTAATGAAAAATTATTTGAAATATTAAATTCAAGGCAAAGGCGTTCGTTAAAACGAGGTCTATCAGATAACAAGAAAAAACTCATAGGTGAAATAAAAGCGGCAAAAGAAGGTACTAATAAAAATCCAATAAAAACACACCAACGAGACATTATAATTTTACCATATATGGTTGGAGTAACAATCAATGTATTTTCAGGAAAAGAATTCACCCCAGTTACATTAACTACAGAAATGATTGGTCATTATCTTGGTGAATATGTCATTACCAATAAGAGAGTAAGTCATGGTGCGCCGGGAGTAGGTTCATCAAGATCAAGTTTGTACGTACCACTAAAGTGATTAAAATGGGAAAATACGATTATGCATTTCAAAATTATGATACAACAAAACACGTTAGAGCATCTATGAGAGAGAAAAAAATTTCACATAAACATGCACGAGAGATTACTGTTGCGATAAAAGGTTTAACAATTGAAAAAGCAAGAGACTATCTTCAAAGTGTTGTAGAACATAAAAGATGCATTCCTTTTGGAAGATTTAAGAATCAAGTTGGTCATAGAAGTGATCCTGGAGTAATGTCAGGTAGATACCCTGAAAAAGCAGCCACAGAAGTTTTAAAACTGCTTGATAATTTAGAGTCTAATGCTGAGTATAAAGGAATGGACTTGGATAGATTAAAAATTATTAATGCTACTATGCAGAAAGGAGTTTCAATAAAACGATTTATTCCAAGGGCACAAGGGCGCGCAACTCCAAAAAATGACATTATGACACATATAGAAATTGTCGCACAGGAGGTTTAATTTTGTCTGCAGTAAAAAATGTAATCAAAGATAATTATAATGCAATGCTGATAAATGATTTTCTACGTGAAAAAATTAAGGATGCAGGTTTTTCGAACGTAGAAATATCAAAAGGCCCTACTGGTACACGAGTTACATTATACGTTACACGACCAGGAATAGTAATAGGAAGAAAGGGAACTGGAATAAAAGAACTAACAGATCTTTTAGAAAAAAAATTCGGTTTAAAAAATCCACAAGTTGCAGTAGAAGAAATTCAGAAACCAGAGCTATCACCTAACGTTATGTGTAATAGAATGGCATCACATCTTGAACGTGGTACCGCATTTAGAAGAGCCACTATGTGGACTATGCAACAAATTATGGAAAACGGTGCAATGGGAACACAGATAACAATTTCAGGGAAGCTTAGGGGTGACAGATCTGCTTTTGAAAAACACAGCGCTGGAATATTGCCAAGAGCAGGTCATCATGCAGATGTTATCGTGTCCGAAGATATTGTACATGTTGAAACACCTATGGGTCTAATTGGTGTAAGAATTAGAATTGCTAGAAAAGAAAAACTTATTCCAGAATTTGAAATTAAAGGAAAAAGTAAGGAGATGCAAGAAAAAGAAGCACAGATAAAACGAGAAGCAGATGAACTAGCTGCAAAGGCAGAAACAGAATCAGAATTAATAGAATTAGAAGAACAGAAAATGAAAGAAATGCCTGATACCATGGAAGAACGAGAGGAGGAATTAAAATAATGTCAAAGTTACGAATGAAGGCAATAAGAGAGCTAAGTGAGAATGATTTAAAAGGTAGAATTATTGAAATGAGAACTGAATTATCAAAACTTGAAGTAGAAAATGCCAAAGGTACTCTAAGAAAAGAAACAGGTAGAATTAAACCATTAAAAAGAGATATTGCAAGACTTCTTACAAGATTAAATGAGATGAACAAAAAATGACAGAATTAGAGATGCCAGTATGTGAACTTATTGGGTTAGAAACCAAAATTTCTAACTCTGAAAATAAGCAATTAGTTGGACTAAGTGGTAAAACTATTCTTGAAACTAAGAACACGTTAATAATGAAAACCGAAAAAGGGGATAAACAGATCCCAAAATCAATATGTGAATTTGTTTTTACATTAAATAAGAAAGAAATCAAAATAAACGGTACTAGTTTACTAAAAAAACCATATGAAAGATTGGAGAGTTTGTCATGACACAAGATATAGGACTAAAAGTTCCTGCCCCAAAATCTAAAGCTGACGATGATGACAAAAAGAATCCATTTAATGGAACATTATCTGTTCGTGGAAAATTATTTCAAGGTAAAGTAGTAAAAGCAAAGGCAAAAAATACAGTTGTGTTACAAAAAGAACTGCCAACATATTTCAAGAAATTTAAAAGATATGCAAGAGGTAAAAATTCCATTCACGCACACGTTCCATCTAATATTGAGGTAAAGGAAGGTGACACCGTTATTGCGGCAGAATGCAGACCGTTATCAAAATCAGTTTCATTTGTTGTAGTGGAGGTTAAAGCATAATGGGTGGTGCACGTGCAAAAGCATCAAAAGGTGTAGTTGATTTTAGACCTTATGTCACAAGATCTATTCCAGTAGGCGCACAAATTGTCTGTGCAGATAATACAGGTGCAAAAATTATTGAGATTGTAAATGTACATAAATACAAAACAAGAGTTTCTAGATTGCCTGCTGCAGCAGTAGGAGATTTCTGTAATGTTGTGGTTAAAAAAGGACCAGCTGAATTAAGAAAACAGATTTTTGGTGCGGTAATTATAAGACAAAAATATGCAATTAATCGTCTTAATGGTGTTCGTGTTCAATTTGAAGACAATGCAGGAGTTCTAATCACACCTGAAGGAGAAGTGAAAGGGACAGACATCAAAGGACCTGTAGCAGCTGAAGCAACTGAAAAATGGCCTAGAGTAGCAAACCTAGCTTCAATGGTGGTATAACATGAATGGTACAAAAATGAGAAATCGACAAATCTATTATGCAACACATCAAACTGAAAGTTCTCAACTTTCAGGTTCATTATCAAAAGAACTTCGGAAAAAGTATGGAAAAAGAAGTGTTAGAATAGTTGAGGGTGACACAGTCAAAGTTGTTCGTGGTGAATTCAGTGGAGTTGATGGAAAAGTCACCAAGATCTCATTATCAGATAACGGTGTAAATATTGAAGGTGTAAAAAAAGATAAAATCAAAGGAGACAAATTTGATGTATTTATTCATTCAACAAATATTGTGATTACTTCAATTAATAGTGATGATAAATGGAGAATGAACAAATTAGAAGGTAAAAAACCAAGAACTGAAAGAGTTGTTGAAGAAAAACCAGAAGTTATCAAAGAAGAAGGAAATACTAAAGAATCAAAAGTAAAAACATCACAAACCAAAAAAGTGGCTGATGGTAATAAAACAAAAAAGAAGGAGGAAAGATAATTGGTGAAAATTGCTGGCAGTAAAAAATTAAAAAGACAGATGGCTCCAACTTTTTGGGGAATTACTCGTAAAGATAAAAGATTCGCTGTAACAGTAAAACCTGGACCACATAAAAAAGATAAATCTATACCAATAGCAATTTTTCTTCGAGATATGTTAAAAATTGTCTCTGATCTTAGAGAGGCAAAATTTGCAATATACGGAGGTAAAGTTTCCATAGATGGTGTAAAAATAAAATCACTACATCATGGAATTGGGCTAATGGATATAATACAATTAGATGGAATAAAAGAGATTTACAGATTGGTGCCACAAAATGGGACAATATTAAGACCAATTGTGATTCCAGAAACTGAAAAAACAAAAAAACTAGTTATTGTTGCATCTAAAACTACAATCAAAAATGGAAAAACACAAATTGGATTCAATGATGGACGTTCCTTAATTGATGAAAGCGATGTGAAATTAGGTGATTCATGTGTAATACAAGTTCCTGAACAAAAGATACTAGAAATAATAAAAATGGAAAAAGACTCAGAAGGACTAATAATGCAAGGAATTAATGCAGGACAAATTGGAAAAATTATAGATATTAAAGAAGGTACATTTGTGCTTCCAAAAAGAGTTGTTATTAAATTAGGAGAAAGACAAATTGAAATTCCTGCAAATTTAGTAATGAGTTTAGGTAAAGAAAAACCACCAATACAAATTAGATGATAAAATGAGTGAACAGATAGAAAATAAAATGAAGGAAATTAGACTTGAAAAGATCGTGCTAAATATGGGTGTTGGTAAATCAGGAGATGCCATAGAAGTTGCAAAAAAAGCATTGGATCAGATATCTGGTGAGAAATCTAATGCTAGGAATGCAAAAAAAGCACAGAGAGATTGGGGAGTTAGAAAAAATGAGCCAATTGGTGTGGCAGTTACTGTTAGAAACGACGGTGCTAAAGATCTCTTAAAAAAATTATTTGAAGCAAAAGGAAATAAAATAAAAGAAAAATCAATCGACAGAGAAGGTAATTTGTCATTTGGTATTTTAGAACATATAGACATTCCAGGAATAAAATATGACCCAAAAATTGGAATTTTAGGACTAAATGTTACAGTGAATTTAACACGTCCAGGCTATCGAATAAAAGTAAGAAGTAAACATAAGGCAAAAGTAGGAAATACACATAAAATAAAACCAGTTGAGGCAAAAGATTATCTAACTAAAGAATTTGGAGTGAGCATTAACTAATGAAAGATAGATCGTGGGGAGACCGTGGGACTGGATTTACAGAAAGGAAAATGAAAAGTTTTGGGCGTGGCTCAAGATGGTGTAAACGGTGTGGTTGTTATACATCATGTATCAAAAAATATGATTTACAATTATGTAGACAATGTTTCAGAGAAGTAGCAAATTCATTAGGATTCAAAAAATTTAGGTGATAAAAATGCCAGCAATGAATGTATTAGCAAATCTATTTGTCACTATAGATAACACCGAATCTAGAAGAAAAGATGAGTGTATTGTTGTACCGACATCAAAACTTGCTATTCAAGTTCTAGACACATTAAAAAAAGATGGTTACATTAATGATTTTGAGCATATAGAAGACAACAGGGGTGGTAAGTTCAAAATTAAATTATTTGCAAAAATTTCAAAGTGTGGTTCAATCTCACCAAGATTTAAAGTAAAAAAGACAGAATACACAAAATGGGAACAACAATTTTTACCATCATATTCAAGAGGGGTGTTGCTTGTTACCACAAATCAGGGTGTAATGACACATCACGATGCAATAAATAAAGGTCTAGGAGGATTTTTAATAGGATATGTCTACTGAGCAGATAAATAAATTTCAAGAGGAATTAGATATTCCAGAAAATGTTGAAGTAACATACAAATCAAAAATGATACAAGTAACTGGACCGTTAGGTAAAACATACAAATCATTCAAAAAAATACCTGTTGATATTTCACTGGATGGAAAAAAAATTTTTCTAAAGGCAGTAGGAACTAGAAACAAGAACATTGCAATTATGCGTACCGCAAAATCAATTATCCGAAATCTTTGTGAGGGTGTAATTGATGGATATACAATTAAAATGAAAATAGTTTTTTCACATTTCCCCATCACAGTGAAAGTTAATGAAAAAAATGTTCTAATAGAAAATTTTCAAGGTGAACGAGCCCCACGAATTACAAAAATTTGGGGAGATACAAAAGTAGTACCAAAAGGAGATGATGTAATTATAACAGGACATGTTCTAACAGATGTAACACAAACAGCCGCAGAAATTGAAAATAATTCTAGAGTAAAAAATAAAGACCATCGTGTATTTTTAGATGGAATTTACAAATTTGAAAAAACTAAAGGAATTGAAAAATAATTTTCTTGATTTTCCTTGCCAATAGATCCTGAATTTAAAGAACAAACAGAAAAATTAATTGTGGATACATTATTACTTTACAAAAATGCTGGTGCTTCACCCAGAATAAATGATGTCTGGAAATGCGAAAATACGGGTGATTTTCTGTGTGGATTCTTTGTAGGTGAAATGGTAGGTTCTGCCCTAAGTGCATTTCAAATATTTCATAAAAGAGAGCCTACCCCAGAAGAACATATGGAAATTGTAGAAATTGTTGAAAATCATACGAATGAGATAATAGATTTTTTTTCTCAATTTAACTAAAACTTTGAAATAAAACAAATGGGAAGGATTAAATCATATTTTACTAGGTTTTAATTTGAGCCGCCCTAGCTCAGCGTGGTAGAGCGTTCGACTGTTAATCGATTGGTCATCAGTTCAAGTCTGATGGGCGGCGCCTTTCTATTATCTAAAATAAAGATGATTTCATGTAACCAATTAGTGCATAAGGTTAGACAGTTGCGATCTAATACCTGATCGATTAATTGTAATAATGCAGGAGGTCTACATTGGCCAGAACTAGAAGGGCAAATCGATACTGTGTTGATTGTGGTGCCAGGTTAGTATATTATCCAAGATTGTCAAATCCTAAAGCTCCAAATGAACATAGAGTCTTAGTTTATGCATGTCCAGATTGCACTGATGATTTTGAAAAACCAAAAATGTTTTCTATTAGACGAAATATTGTCGATGAACCACTAGAAACTGTAGAAATTGAAATTAATCAGATTAGAAAAAAGATTGGAAAAAGTAAATAACAAAAAAGGCGGAGTTTAAACAATTGGAACGAGATTACAATCAGAATATTAGAAGTAGATGGTGGTATTTAGTGCCAATCTTGTTTGGTTTAGTAGGAGGTGTTATTGGATACTTTGCATTAAGAAAAGATGATCCAAAAAAAGCAAAAAATTGCCTTATAATTGGTGGAATTCTAACAATAATCAATATTGTTGTGTCAATTTCATTATCTGCGGTATTTCCATTTGAACAAAATTTTAATCCAGGATATTAAATATTTCTAAATTCGAATTTAGAAATATTGTTAATCTAAACGTGTTAAACATCTTATACTCTAATGCACTCAACAAAGTATGACACGATTACATGATAGTGTTGAACGATGGTTAATACATGAAAATTATCCTATGAAAAAAATACAATCTGATGATGACACATTCAAATTTATTATAAAAAATGGTGACGGCTTAGGAAATAATATTGAAATTTTTGAACCAAAACAACAAGAAGGGATACTAGTTGTTGGTGTAAAAGTTGAACTAAAAACCAAACTCATCACACGGTTTTTAGAATTAAATGAAACCGAGCAAGAAAAAATTAAAACAAAAATTGCAGATTTCTGCTATTCAATAAAAGCAATTCACAAATTTCTTGATGAAGATGGCAAAAAAAAGGCTGGAATTTATATTGTTTTAGACAAACAAAAGCAACTAAACCAGGAATTTTTTATGAAAACTTTAGAAAATATTATTGAAATGAGTGAACAAACAAATCGTTTTTTGATCAAGGCATTTTAGGCAAATTCACACATTTATTCATAAAAGCTAAACCCCCTTAATGTCAAATTGATTTTACGAATAAACCATTTTTTTAGAAATGGCAAAAAACAGGGGGGGTTTAACATTTGTTCGTATATACAATAAACAAAGGTCAAACTAGGGTGATCAGTGATAAAATGAACATATTTTATTATTACTTACGAATAAACGCTCAACCCCTCTTTTTTACCTATTTTACAACAGCCAAAGAAAAAATTCCATTCTTATTTGCGTCTGGATTCATGCCATAGTTATTCACAAACTCTCTTTAAGGAATGTGTTAATCTAGGCTGTTAGATATTATATATTTCTAAATTCGAATTTAGAAATATTGATTTTGGTTAGTCGGTAGACATTCTCAATTCAGGAAGAACAAAAACTCTTTCAGGTTCAATTTTGAGTGTAATTCTTTTTTCTCCTGGACGTTTGAATGGGTATGTTTCTTTTCCCGTGTATTGTTTTGTAAGAAAATCAGCATGTTTGTATTCATAGTCAGGTAATATTTCAATAACTTTTCCACGAATTGACGTCATTTCAAGGGGGTTTTTTGCATCAACTACAGAAATTGCAACACGAGGATCTCGAAGTATGTTTTTGTGTTTTAGTCTACCTTCTGCAGTATTTATCAAAATGCATGGTTCCACAAAATTTCCCCAAACTGGAGTAACTTGAGGTGACCCATCAGCCATGATAGTAGCCAAAAAAACTAGATTTTTCCCATTAAGCAGTTTTTCTACTTTAGAATCCATGTTAAATTAAATAAAATCTAATATTTATTTCTCTTATATCAACAAAAACTATGAAAATTACTGTGCCATTTTTGGGCCATAAGAACATACTTTCCCTTCATGAAAAAACAATAGAAATCACAAAAGATTCAGAATTAACAACAAATGGTGACTGTATAGTAGGTGTCGGTGCAGATATTTCATGCATAGATTTGCCTGAAAAAATGAAGAAAAAAATACAAAACCCAAAAACAAAAATTTTGTTTTCCATTGAGGCAAATGATAAAAAGTTCATAATTAATGGGTATGGGTCAGAGAAATTGTCACTAAAACATACCAAAGATATCGTTTTAAGAAAAAGTGCCTTTACGTGCTCTAGAACAATTGCAATAAAATGTGACAGGGCATCTAGTGATATGCCAAGGGATTTTGTTAAAATACTTCAGGACCCAAAGACAAAAGGAAATATGATTATAGAGGTCTCCTAAGTTTTGATTCTAAAACACTAGTCATAGCACGATTGACTATCTCCATCATCAAATACTGATTAAATTCACGTTTAGTTTCAGATTTAGTATTTTTGGAAGTTTTTTTAGACATTGAATTAACAATTTTTTCTAATTTGGTTGATGTAGATTTGATCAATCCAGAATATTTTTCATCAAAATCTTTGGGAGTTTCATAATCCAGTAATTTAGTTGAGGTGCCATAAAATTTTATTATTGCGCCTCGACTTTCTTCAATTCTGACAATCTCAATTAAACCAGATTCTTTCAAGATGTCTAAATGATGCCTTATTGTTGTAAGTGCTTTTTTATGCCCATATTTCTTTAATTGAAGTGTGATTTGTTCTGCGTTTAGATTTCTGTTATATAGCATCTGTATAATTTTTGCCCTGGCAGGGTCTTCTATTGCTTTAGCATGGTCAATACTTGTAAGCAATATTCGGTTTACTGAAATTGGTTTTTCCAATAGTGTTGACATACACAATATTATTTAGATCTAAGCTAAAAGTTGATAATATCATATTTTTTTGTCCTATCGCATTAATTTTTTTATACTACTAATTATTTGATAGCATAATGATATAATATTGTATTGTTACTAGAATATTGATAGCAATACAAAAAAATTAAAAAATCAAAGATTTCTGTAATTCTTCTGGAAATGTTAGTAAAACACCTACAATACCATGCAAAATAGGGAATGTTAGACTTTAACACAAATGAAAAATCGAGTTATAGTAATTTACCAGTCGTACGTTCGTATGCAGTGACATAACGTTTAGTCATTTTATCTATAATTTCTTCAGGAATACTAGGTGCTGTTGGTTTTTCATTACGTTTACGTGCATCATCAAATTGTTTTTGGTATCCATTAGCAGTTAACCAGTCACGAAGTAATTGCTTATCATAGGCTTCCTGAATCTTTCCGACTTTATAGGAATCTTTAGGCCATAATCGATATTCATCTGGTCCAATTGAATCACCTAAAGTAATGTTACCGTCTAATTTTCCAAATTCAAGTTTTAAATCAGCAAGAATGAACCCTGCTTTTTCAGAAATATCTGCCATCTTATTATAAATTTCAATGGATTTTTGAGATAACCAATCAAATTCTGCTGAAGTGACTAGATTTTGTGATATAGATTGCTGGCGGTTTATTGGTAAGTCGTGTGTAGATTTTGTTGTAGGATCAAAAATTGGTTCTGATAATTTTGTTGCCAATTCAGTAGATACACCATCAGGCAACGATATTTCACCGTTCTTCCATCTTGAAACCATACTCCCATAAAAATAACCTCTTACAATACATTCAATTGGTAACATTTCCATTTTTTTTACAATTATTTCTGTATCAGATTTTGTTTTAACAAAATGATTTGGGATGCCTAAAGTTTGAAACCAGAATTCTGCAAATTTTGACAACACCTCACCTTTTTTTGGAATTTCATCATTGAATTTCACATCATATGCTGATACACGATTACTAAATTTGAAAAGTAATGTATCACTATCTATCTCATAGACATCTTTTACTTTACCAGAAGTAAGAAATTTCATTTAGGATCCCATCATACCAGGCATAGCTATTGGTTCTCTGTAAACTTTACTTACGTAGATATCTTCATCGGAAGTAACTATAACATATTGTAATGAATTTCCTGCTGGTGGTGAAACAATAATGTCTTGGCCAGGTTTTAATGTTCCAAGTGCAAGTATTTCACCATCACCAAAATTTACACGAACATTAGTTAGAGGTAATGTTCCAGTATTTTCAATTGAAACTCGTGCCATAATGAAAAGACTTTGTTTTTCCTTTGTTGGATCAACCATTATTCCGTATTCACCAGATGTTGTATTAGTGGGAAAAAGAAGAAAGACTGCAGCTAAAATCCCAGCTGCCCCTGCAGAAATAGCTATAATAACGATAAATTTTGAATTACTCATTAAATAAATAACTAAGACTTAGTTTAAGAGATTTTCTTATTCAAATTTCATCATGGAGTTAAGAAGGCTTGTGTGCCAACCAAGGTCCATTTTTTTTGTGGGAGTTATGTTCTGTTTTAATAATCCATCCATCACATTTGATAGATATTGATTTGATCTATTGAAGGATTTTTTATGGCATGAACATGAACATTTCTTGTCATCACAGCAATATTTTGCACATGAAGTACATCTTAGATTCATTTTTTATGCTTGCAAATTTAGTATTTAACCTAATTACCTTGGATTAGTGGCTTATCGCAGAAGGTTAGATAGAGTCACACATAATCCAGGTAAAACATACTAACAAAATTTGTATAAAAGATAGATCATCAACTTGATTTTTTAATAATCAAGTTTTGTTATTTCATAAATCTTTTGTCTAGAGTCGCGAATTGAAATCTTTCTTTTGACGTACCCCTTTTCTAAGAGATGACTCATAGCAAGACGTACTGTTCTGTCTGGAAGCATAGTTTTGCTTGTTAATTCTTTTTGTGTCATTGAACCTTCATATTCCAGGATTTTTAGTAACAGTTTTGAGCTTGGGGGCATATTATGCAGATCTTCAGCCAACTGAACTTTTTTTGCTAATGCAGAAATTGCAGTTGAATCTTTTTTTAATCTAATAATTTTTGCAGATGGAATAAATTTTGTTGCCTCAACTTTATTTTTAACCTTATACCTATCTATACCATCTAAAACAACTTCACATTGTAAACGAGCAGATATTTCATCAATTTCAATAACACTTTCATTTGAGACAATTAATGGTCTTCTAATAATATCTAATGAGTTAACAGAAATTATCCCAAACACTGGTGAGTCTTGAAAAATTACAGGCCCTCCTGCAGACATTGAATATGCAGACGAGCCAATTGGTGTGGAAACAATTATGCCATCACTACTATCATGCCATACTTCATCACCATTAACACGCAAAGTGTGTTCCATTAACATTGCACTTCTAGAAGAAAATACCGCAACATCATTTAGAACGGGATAAACATTTTTTCCATCAATTTTTACACCGAGTCTAGTAACTTCTTCAATTTTGAAATTTAACTTTTTTAATTTTTTTACATACGTTGCAAATTCTTTGAGATCAATTTGTGCTAAAAATCCATTTGACTCAGATTCATTTATTCCTAAAACTGGGATAGTTGCATCAAATGTTCGATGAAAGTAATTTCGAACCCCTCTATCTCCTCCCAACACAATTACACAGTCAGGTTTACGAGTTTTGGATTTTGAACCAATTTGAGAATATTCAATTCCAGAATCATCCAAGATTTTTTTAAGATTATTCTGTGATGATGGGGTTAAACCTGTTCCAGCAATTCTAACATTCATAGATGAATTATCTTCTAACGCACAATATATTTTAGACTTGTAAATTTCAAGGCTAAAATCATTCGTAAAAAATCAAAATTTCTTTAATTTTTCTAAAACAATCTTGAATATTTCGTTATTATCAAGTAAGATACATGGTAAATCATTTTCAGCACATGCCTGACCACTTTCAGTGTCACGTGTGACAAGTATCATTTCATTTTCCTTTGCATAATTAATAATAGAATAATCGGTATGTAATTTTTCACCTTCAGAGCGTAGTTTCTTTACACTAAATGCAACAAATCCTAAATCAGATAATTTTTCATCCATCCCGTCGTCCATTTCGTCAATAAGTATTTTTTTTGTTGACATGATGTTACTACGACCGATATTATTTTAATGTTGAAATAATTTTTTTGATTTTTATTGCAATTCTTGATTTCACATCACTAGTAATTTCAGGTTCAATTGTAATAAAAAATGAATGTTTTTTTGAATAAATAACCAACTGGGTAATATTTTCGCGTTCGACATGTACATAGTTTACTTTACCTAATTTCTTATCAAATTCTTGTCTCATTTTTCTCCTAAGAGCAACATGTTTAGAAAATTTTACTTTGTTAGATTTTTTCAAAAGTGATTGTAAGTCAGGTTTCATTTCAGACGCAGTGATTTTTCCGTTTAAATCAATAATTGACACATAGCGAATTTTGGAATTAATTTTAAATATATCTCCGATCACTTGCTCAAATTTTTGATTTTTAATCATTTGAATAGATTGATTTTGAATGTCAATATAATCATTTTTTAGAAAAATTATTCATGATTAAAAATATAATAATAAATAATCAAATTAAAATTAGGTGAATGAGTTGGTTTGGAAAAAAGTAGCCGAAAAAGGCACAATACAGATTGGAAAAAGTAAAGAATTTGAAATCGAAGGAAAAAAAATTGCTATTTTCAATCAAGATGGGTATCATGCACTAGATTCAGTATGTGTTCATCAAGATGGTTCAATTGCACCTGAAGGGAAGATTGAAGGTGATGTTGTAGAATGCCCTCTACACTTTTGGCACTACAATATCAAAACAGGTGAATTGATGGATTACCTGAAAGGTGTTAAACTAAAAAAATACGAAGTAGATATCCGTGATGATGGAATTTATCTTGATGTAGATTAATACAGTTTTTATGATAATAATATAAACCTCCTCTGTGAATCAAGAAATTCTAGATGAGATAACAAATCGACCATATTCTTCAATTAAAGAAAGAATACAGGATAAAATGCAAAAAAGAATTATTGAAATTGGTTCTAAAGGTGTAATTTTTGGTCTTAGTGGAGGAATCGATTCTGCAGTTATTGCCTCACTATCTAAAGGTGTCGAAACATCAAATCCATCTATTTACCAAGCAACTGCAATCATAATGCCTGATTCTAAAATCTCTCCAGAAGATGAAACAAATGATGCACTAAAAATTGTTGACAGTTTAAACCTAAATTATAAATTAGTTGATATTAATCAGATACACAAAGAATACTACAAAGTTTTAGAACCAGAAGACAGGGCATTGGGTAATCTTAGAGCAAGGATAAGAAAAAATATTTTGTACTACTATGCAAATTCAAAAAACCTAACTGTGTTAGGTTCTAGTGATAAAAGTGAACATCTTATAGGATATTTTACAAAATTTGGTGACGGTGCTGCAGATATTTTACCAATTGCATCACTCTATAAAACACAGGTGCGTGAATTGGCAAGGTTCCTTGGCGTTCCGGACCATATTATCTCAAAAAAGAGTAGCCCAAACCTTTGGCCAAACCATATTGCAGAATCTGAAATTGGTGCATCGTATGAGGAAATTGATGCAATTTTGTATTGTATTAATGACAAACATATGACGCATGATGAAACATCTAGTAAAACACAGATTGCGCCCGAATTGGTAGATAAAATCTACCAATTATACAAAAAAAGCGAACATAAACGGATAACAGCTGAAATCCTTTAGATAATAATATGGATAAAATTAAAATTTTTGACACATTATCCAACTCAGAAAAGCATCTAGAATTTCAAGATAAAGTTAGGATCTACCTTTGTGGTGTTACAGTTTATGACGATTCTCATATCGGGCATGCAAGAACAATTATAGTTTTTGACGTCTTACGACGATTCATTGAATCTAAAGGAATCAAGGTAGACTTGATTCAAAATTTTACAGATGTTGACGACAAAATAATAAAAAAAGCAAATGATGAAAATGTTGATTCAAATATAATTAGTGATAAATTCATAAAAAAATATTTTGATGACTTTAGTAGGTTAAATATCAAAAATGCTACACAGTATCCAAAGGCAACTGAGCATATCCCAGATATGATCAATCTTATTCAGAATCTGATTGAGAAAGAATTTGCATATGTTACAAAAAATGGTGTGTACTTTAAAGTTGCAAAATTCACTGAGTATGGTAAACTATCGAAAAAGAAAACTGAAGATCTTGAGAGTGGTGCAAGAATAGAAGTGGATAAAACAAAAGATAGCCCGTTGGATTTTGCACTATGGAAGTTTTCAGATACTGCACCATTTTGGGATAGCCCATGGGGAACTGGAAGACCTGGATGGCACATAGAGTGCTCTGCAATGAGTGTAAAATATCTTGGTGAAAATTTTGATATTCATGGAGGTGGGCGAGACTTAATTTTCCCACATCATGAAAATGAAATTGCACAGTCAGAGTCATTTACTGGAAAACAATTTGCAAAAATTTGGATGCATGCAGGAATGATTACAATAAATGGTGAAAAAATGTCAAAGTCACTTAGAAATATAAAATCTGTTAGCCATGTATTAAATAATTGGGGACCAAATGTGATTCGACTTTTCTGTATGTCAGGTCACTATTCAAAACCAATTGATTATACTGAAGATTTGTTAAAAGAGAATTTAGTAAGATGGAGACAAATTGAAACATGTTACTATGAATTGATGCTTGGTAATGGCCAAGGAGATACAAAATCTACTAAAGAAATGATTGAAAAGCACAGTCAAAAATTCGAAGATGCAATGAATGATGATTTTAACACACCATTAGCACTAACCGCATTTTTTGATATGATAAAAGAACTTAATTCTCTCGCATCTAATGAAAAAATTTCAAGTGAGGTATCTGATATTGGCATTCCCATATTGGAGAAAATATTGAATGTCTTAGGTTTGAAAGTAACTAAAGTCACAGATGACGAGAAAAAAGCAATTGCTGGTTTAATCAAAAATAGAGATGAATTGAGAACAAAAAAACAATTTGATAAGGCAGATGAAATTCGTGATAAAATTTACTCTATGGGAATAACTCTCATAGATCATAAATCAGATACACTTTGGATGAAAAAAGAAAATATTAAAGCCGATTTCTAGATTGTTCTAAACTGTACCATATTGTAAAAATATGACCCATTATTTTCAATTAATCCTTTTGGTGGAATTTTTTCTACACCGAATTGTTTACTTTCTAATGCAGCTTGTGCTGCTCCTCCTGCAAAACATAATGCCCAAAGAAAATCTTTTTCCTTTAACATTGTGCAACAAAATGTTGCACAAAAAATATCACCAATTCCTGTGGTATCATGCAAACGAATATTTGGTAAATTAATTGAATAAATTTTATCTTTTACAAGAAGCGAAATTTTCTGTTTGTTAGTAAGTATAACATTTTCTATTCCTTGGTTTTGTAATAATTTCATTCCATCATCACCATCACTTCCTGTAAGCGATTTCAATTCATCAGAATTTGTTTTAATTGCAGTTATTCTAGATAGATCAAGTGAAGTTTTCTCTAAAAAAATTTCATTCTGATCATTTTTTCTTCGTAAAAATCCTTGTGGATCAAGTAATATGAAATTTGACATATTTTTAATCTTAGAAAATACATCTAATGAGATTTCGTCAAATACAGGACTAATTACTAACCCATCATTTTTGCCATCAATAAAATCAATTGGTTGACACTTTTCTTGTAAAAATAATCTTCTCTCTGAACCATTAATGTCTATTTTGAATCGGGTTGTTTTCTGCTCAGAAAGTGAATTATGTGTAGAAATTTTTAGTTCCAATAATTTTTGCTGTAATGGAAAATCAGAACCATATTTAGTGAAAAGATCTACATCAAATTTTAAATTTTTAGCAGTAAATGCACAATAACATGCCGGGCCTCCTGGGACATCAACTTGTGAATTTTCAACGGTTATACTATCAATTGTACAATGTGAGATAACTCCAACGTTCATGATTTACCACTAAACTATATTGATTTAGCACTTTGTATCTCATCCCTACAGGATTTACAAATTATTTTCCCTGAAACTAGAAACACTTCAACATTAGACCTGAAGCACTTATGACATAAACCATTCATATCCCGTAATACATATTGCACTTTAAATTCTTTCAATTTTATTCATTCAATTTTTATTATCGCATTTATATAGAGAACATCTAGATTAGATTTATGCCATTAAAACGAGCTAGTAGAGGTAGACGAAAAGGTGGTAAAGGTTCATCAGGTGTTATTCAATGTGTTAACTGTGGTGGAACTGTACCAAAAGATAAAGCAAAAAAAGTTACATCACGACTTAGTCTAGTTGAACATCAATTAGCTAAAGAACTTCGAGCCCAAGGTGCATATATTGCAGCACCAAAAGTTACAAAATGGTATTGCATATCATGTGCAATTCATTTTAAAGTTCTAAAAATTAGGTCTGCAGAACAACGAAGACAGCATACAAAACTTCGCTAAAGTTTTTTAATGTTTTTTGACATAACAACTAATCGTTGAATTAATGTTATAGAGGCAATTATTACAACAATTATAACTGCAATTTCCATAAATCCTATCATTCCAACTATTGCAATAACTAAAAGTCTTTCAGCTCTTTCACCAATTCCAATTCCTTGTAACTTTATTTGTGCAGCATCAGCTTTAGCTCTAGTATAACTTACAAGTAATGAAAGTGTAATTGCAAGGAATACAAGATATGGTTCAGCATAACCACCTACTAGAATACCAAAAAATATTGCCACTTCTGCAATTTTATCAAATACAGAGTCAAGGAATCCACCAGTTTTCGTAATTTTATTTGTATATCTAGCAACCTGACCGTCAACAATATCAAAAAAACCAGAAACCAATAATATGATTCCTCCTAAAATCAACGAATATTCAAAATTTATCCCATAAACTAGTGACGATGCAAATGCAAACACTAACCCAACAACAGTCCAAACATTAGGCGAAATTCCAGTAGATGCAAATGCACGACCAATACTTTGTAAATATGGTTTTAATGAATCACGTAAATTATTTAGCAAGATATTACCTCATTTTGTATTGTAACTAGAGACAAAGAAAGAACTCTCATTTAATATTCATTGCAATAATAGTTGAAATCATTTTTGCAGCTAATGATGCTGTGGAACCGTTATCAAATGAAGGATTAAGCTCAACTACATCAGAACCAATAATTTTTTTATTGTCTAGTGAAGTAACTAAATCGTACAGTTCTCTAGATGTGATGCCTACTGCCTCAGGATTTCCAACTCCTGGTGCAAATGCTGGATCTAGTACATCTAGATCAATACTAACATACAATTCATCAAAAGTAGATATAGAGTCTTTTAATTGTCTGCCAGCATTACCTAGCCTAACCTCTTTGTCAGAAATTGAATTAATTTTATTTTTTGTTAAAAACTCCAATTCCTCTTTTACAAATGAACGTGCACCAACATGTACAACATTCTCTGCCCCACGTTGTTCAACAATACGTCTTAGATATGCGGCATGGCTTAGTTTTGTATTGGCATACTCATTACGTAGATCATAATGTGCATCAAAAACAACATAACCAATGTTTTTGGGAAAACTCATGTAAGATCCTAATGTAAGTAAATGTTCTCCACCAAGTATCACTAACGGTTTATTATCTTTTCTCAATTCACTTGTTATTTTTTCTACCATGTCTAACATTTCAGTTGCAACAACAGTATGCTGTATATTACCAAAATCTTTGATGTTAACAGTTTCTAAATCAACTTGAAGATTAGGATGAAAAATTTCTATGTTGTTAAATGCGTCACGAATCACATCAGGACCAAAACGACATCCAGGTTTGTATGAGTGAGTTGAGTCAAAAGGAACACCAAAAATATTTGCTACTGGATCAGATTTTTCATCTGGACTCACAATCAATGGAGATTGTGTTAGATACAATTCTTTGTAACTCATATCACTCATCTGAAAATGAAAGTGTACCCAGAAATAAACTCATACCTGTATAATTGGTCGTTTTGATAATAATAGAGGCATGTTTAGTTTAGAAAATGGCTTATTGTTTGTTAATTCATCTATTTCAGAAATAAATTCATCAAATGACAAATTTCTAACGTTACTTGAATTTCTGTCTCGTACGCTTAGATTTGTTGAACCTGCTTCTTTTTCACCAATTACAAGAATGTATCTAATCCATTCTTTTTCCGCCTCACGAATTCTTTTTCCTATACTATCATTACGATCATCAATATCCACACGTATGTTTTTTTGAGACAATTTTTCAGATAGATCTTTACTAAATTCAAGAAATTCATCTTTAAGTGGAATGATTCTCACTTGAGTAGGTGCTAACCACAAAGGCAAAGAAGGTTTTCTGCCTTCTTTTGCATCTCTAGCTGATTTTTCTAAAAGAACATACATTATTCGCTCAATTGCTCCACTAGGAGAATTATGTAGTATAATTGGATTCTTTGTTTGGTTTTTCTCATCTACAAATTCTATTCCATACCTATCTCCATTTTCTACATCAATTTGATCAGTAGATAATGCCGATGCCTTTCCTAAATTATCAATATAGTTAAACTCCCATTTTAAAACAAAATAAAAAAATCTCTCTTTCCACATTTCAACAAGTACTGGCTTTCCAATTTTTTTCACCATTTCAACAATCAGATCCTTATTTTCATTGTAAAAATCTTCAGTAAATCTAATTGCCATTTCATAGTCCTCAGATGTTATACCAAATCCATTTAATACGTCACGAGACAAATCAAATCTAATTCTAAATTCATCAATTGCTTGATCCATGTCTTTACAAAATGCATGGCAATCAGGCATAGTAAATGCACGAAGTCTTCGTAAGCCAACTAACTCACCAGATTGTTCACGTCTAAAGCTATATCTTGTAAGCTCATACAATCTGTATGGTAAATTTTTGTATGATATTTGAAAGTCATTTGCCATTAAGAATTGGCCAAAGCATGCTGCAAATCTTAAAAAAAGATTCTTCCCTTCTGAATCAATATTATATTGCCTTGCAGGAAATCTATTGAAATAACTTTCCATACTTGGGTGATGAGAATCATACATGATTGGTGTTTCAACCTCAAATCCACCATAATCTCTAACCTTATCAGTTACAAATTGTTCAATTTGTGATTTAATTAAACGGCCATTTGGAAAAAACCTCATATTGCCTTGATCAGAGGCTGATTCATAGTCAGCAATTGCTAGTTTTTTCATTAATGCAACGTGAGGAGGTGGTTCATCTACATTTCTCTTTTTAGATGATTCATATTTTGCTAAAACTTCAAGTTGCTTATTTTTGGCGAAGTCAAAACTTTGAATGTCTTCCATTTTTCCATCAGGTGTAAGTATATGCCAAAATGATTTTATTTTAGATTCTGATTCTAGTGCAACCGATGTTTTTTCTTTCTGTGACTCGGATGTTATGACTTTTGAACTCTCAGCTAACGGATGCCCTTTTACTTTAACATTATATGATTTTGTCCAGCCAAATGGTGCATGGCTAACATCAATATCTCCAAAACCATCCTCTAATGATTTTAGAATAGAAAGCGCAGTGGATGGTGACGCAAGATTAGCACTAAGATGTGCATATGGATACAAAAGTAATTTTTTTGAACCTAATTTTTCCATAGATGTTTTAATTTCTGAAATTGCATTTTGTGCAACAGATTCATCATCATCTTTTTCAATAGCCACAAAACATACAACAATTTCATCAAATCGCACACTGTTTGGCTCAATATCTTCAGCTACTGAAATTTCTTTTTTAATTGGTGTGTATTCTATACTGTCACAATGTAATTGTAATATTCGCATGATTTGAGATTATTCGTTTAATTGAATTAAGTGTTATGATGTTAATTTGAATTAGCTAAAACCTGCAGCGAATCTATCTCCTTCTTTTACAGGATCAATATCTGTACTCTGTTGCATCTTCAAATAAAGAAATGCTTCATTAACAATTTCTTCTACCTCAGAAACCTCAATTTTTAATTCTGTTGATGCAAAATTACAATATTTTTCTAAGATTTTTGGATCGTGTTCATCAGAAGAAATGTTATCATTTTTAAGTTGATTTACAATTTCTAATACTTTTGAGTTACGTTCTGCATCATTCATTTAACTATAATTTTTACTAGTCATTTAAAAATACATTACATCTATAATTCATTCTCATCATGACCAACAATATGAACCTCACAATAATACAGATCGTTCATGTTACAATAAAAAATTGAAAAATTATTACATAATGCACATTTTGGTTTTTTATCATCGTCTGATAATTTGATATGGTAGATTTTACTTGGCATTTAACTTCTTAATGTATTATCTAATGATATAACCAAACGTAGTATCAGCCCAGACAAACCTAAGCTATTTGTTAATAATTCAGTTGATTTTTCTAGTGAATTCTCATCTAGATTACCCTCTTCATATTTTGTTTCTATTGAATGTTCATCAGTTTCAAGATAAGCTGTAATAATGGAGTGCGAAGTACGTTGTAAATTTATTTTAGAGTAATATCTTAATTCTAATCTTTTAATTTTATAATCATTCTGAATTACATTTCCATTTGACAAGAGAACTAACTGTTTATCTGGGACTGTGTCAAGGTTCCCAAGTTCACTTACATCATTAATTCGCATAATATCATTAGAAATGTGTCAGTATAATGACTGTTCTGTGGACAAAACCTTATAATGCATTAAATTTAGTATTTGTTTTGTTATGGACTATGGAAAATTATGTACGGACTTGTTAGAACTGGATAATAAAATACGATATGTTGGTGTCTACAATTCCTTTAGTGGTGACGTATATGAAAAAATGCAAAATGGTATATCACGTCATTTTGATAAAGACCAAACACGTAAGTCAATGACACAAGCAATCATGAGATGGAAAACAAGAATGCATTTTTCTGATGAGATTGGTGAACCAGAATATTCAATGACAAAATATGGAAAAGTTAATCGTATCACAATGGCATGTGGAAAATATGGGCTATTGATGTTCAGTACTGAGATAGATGCACACCCATGTGATGTGATTAAGGATGTTACAAAAATTGTCAATAGTTATGTTAAATCAGACGAGAATGATGAATCAAGACGAATACGTTCATAGATAGATTTAGTGAAATAAATTAATTATCTCTTGTTTGTTTTTGCCCTTCTTCGTTCAGCCTTTTGATCTGCAAAACGCTTATGCTTCCCATTTTTTCTTTTTGCCAATAATATCTTAAAAAAAATTGGTCTCTTAAACCATTCGACTTAAAAAAAAATAAAAAGAGGCACTGGAGGCAAGTTTCATGGATAAAATATTTGTCATAGTTCTATGTTCAATTGCAGTAATTGGATTTTCTGCATCTGCATACATATTTGGTCAAACTGATATCATTTCTGATTTTGGAAGTATTACTGATAACATTTCTGCAAAAAAAGCTCAAATCATTGATGAGGTAAATAGATGCATTAACAAAAATAAAGTAGCAGATGACTCAGTTATGCTGAACTCATTTGAGAATAACTTCCTTTCAAATCTTGTCAATCAAGTAGAAAATGCTAATGATGCAGAAACGCTTGATAGAATATCAAAGCAAATTTACACTATTACCGCATGTAAGAAAGATTAACTTCATTAAAATCTATCATACCGTGCACGTTCAAGGTCTCTACTGCCCTTGGTTTCTTTTTTCCATTCCTTATAATGTGTTTTACATAAAGCAGTTTTTTTCCCATCTGTTGATACACTTAATCCTGCATCCTCAACTTTTCCTGTGTTTAATGAACGAATAGCATCGCTTTCACATCCACTGACATTACATTTTGCACCTTTACCAACAATACCCATGAATTGTATTTTTTGTTAGTATTAATAAAGTTGAAAAAATATTTTTTGTTCGTTTATAAATGGCTCATCAAATGAAAATGTATGGGAAATAAAAACCGGTCTCTATCATCTAATGAAAAAAGCCAAAAAGGTAAAGATGAGAAAAGTAAAAAGGATAAGAAAGGTCAAACAGAAAAAAAGGAAGTTTCTGTGGTTATTGACAAAAATGAGGCAGATAAAATCATTCAAAGTTCAAAGGTAATAACAGCACATGATCTTGCAAGACAAACAAATGTTAAAATTTCTACAGCAAACGCGTTTCTTAGAAAATCATTAAATGATGGAAATGTTAAGAGAGTAGGCGGATTTAGTGGTCACCACATTTATGCACCAGTTTCACAATAAAGTTTTAATTCACTACCAGATGTTACATAAGACAAATCATCAACACTATCAATTATTTTACCTATTGATGTCATCTCTTTTCCAATTTTCACATCAGATTGAAAAAAACAGATTAGTTTTCCAACAGGAAGAAAGGCAATATCACCTTTCTTGAATTCTTTTTTACCTCGCTCAATTCCAGACTCAATTGATGTTTCAAAATATACCACATTTTTGCCAAAAAAATGAGCATTACCTTGAATTGGGAGTGCTCGTATAATTTTACCGACTGTTTTTGGTGATAGATGTCGTTTTAGTTTGCATCTGATAATTTTAGAATTTTTTATTTCCAAGTTGACACCTATGCTTGAAACCGAATTTTCGTTCATTATATCGATAAATGTTTGGATTATATAATGGCATTTTTCAGAATAATCACTTGTCAGAAATTAAAAACGATGAAAATGTTGTTGGTGGCGAGAGTGAAACTGTTGAAGAGGTAATAGATGAACTTCCTGTAGAAACGCCTCAAGATGAATCTGATGAAGATATTAAGGCTGATGCTAGTTTAATCAAGGCTGTTGATGCTTACCGAAAAATCAAAGAAGCAGACAAAGAATTATCTGAAAAAGAACAAGCGATTTTAGATCAAGAATGTGAAGCCATATTGAGCCGTCAAATTGTTGAAAGAGATCAAGAACATGACCCAGAGGAATTAGTAAGTGAAAGTAAAATTCTCATGGGACCACCAACACTAACAAGATTCGAAAAAGCTAGAATAATGGGTGCACGTGCATTACAATTATCACTCGGTGCACCACCATTTATTGATATTCCTGAAAGTGCAACGACATCACTAGATATTGCAATGGAGGAATTAGATCAACGTGTTATACCAATTACAATTAGACGCGTAAATCCTAATGGTGACTTTCAAAATATTCCACTGTTTAATTTTAAATAAAAAGAACCATTCGTCCATCTAGTTTAAAAGATAACTTAGAAAAAATTAATTAATTTGACAATTCAAGATTCAGACGAATCAGTCGATTCCCCAGATAATGAATTAATAGTAACTGATGGACCTATAATGCAAACTGCAATAGACGTATTAACAAAACTTTCGATCACTAATAAAATGATACTAAAGGCATCAGGTGCAATAATACCAAATGCAGTTGCCATTGCAAATATAATCACTGAAAATATGTTAAAGGGGAATTCAAAAATTGATGAAATTTTACTTGACAGTGAAATTTCTCAAGATCATGGTATGATTTCTAACATTAAGATTGTTTTATTGAAAAATTAATATACACTTCCAGGTCCTTTTAGAAGCATATTCTCACATTCCTTACATACTGCTTCATCAATATCTGATTCCAGATTATGATGTATGTCACAGATGAGAAGACTAGATTTGATATAATTACAAAGTCCAATGAACTTTGAAAGACTTGATGGTGAATATGCTCTATCAGAAGCAAGATCACTACTAATCTCAGAAATCATTTCAAAAACTTGCGTCTCTGCAACAAGTTTTTTAATTAATTCAGGATCACCACGTGTTCCACGTATGTAATTACTTACTGCAGCCTGTGTAACACCAAGCATTTTTGATATTTGATCTTCTCTGATTTCATGTTTTTCAGCAAGTGTTTTTGCCAATATTGCACGTAAAGCAGGGATTAATGTTTTTGATTCAATTTCTGCAGGTAATAGCATTAAATGAAAATAACTCTTATCAGATTTAAATTGTTAGCAAATTAGCTTACCTTAACAATCTACATAAAAAACAAAATTTAAGTTAAAATTTTAACAAGGCATAATGCATGCCTCACGAAGCAGAAATTTACAAAATACTTGATGATGTAATAGCTGAATGTAAGGCAAATTGGATCTCATTATCTGGTGGTCTAGATAGTAGCATAATTGGGCATTTTATAAAAAATAGAACCCCAAAGGCTCTAGCTATTATAGCCAATGATTTTCTTGGAACAGATCTAACATATTCACAAATAATCTCAAAACATCTTAACATTCCACTTGAGATTTACTATGTGACAACAGACGAAATTCTAGATGGGATCAAAAATACAATAAAAATATTGAGAAACTTCAATGATATAGAAATTAGAAATTCTGTTGTAATGTATTTGTCACTCGATATATTACGCAAAAAGAATGTAAAAACTGTTCTAACCGGTGATGGTGCAGATGAAATTTTTGCAGGATATAACTTTCTTTTGAAAAAATCAGAAGCAGAAATTGATGATGAGATAAAAAGAATTAGAAAGGTCATGCATTTTTCTTCCCAAGAAATAGCTAATGAATTTAAAATCAAAATAGAATCCCCATTTTTGGATAATCGTGTTATAGAATTTGCAGATTCTATACCAACATCATTAAAAATTAATAATAAAAATGAAAAAGTTTTTGGAAAATGGATTCTACGAAAAGCGTTTGAACCCCACTTGCCAAAAAACATAGTCTGGAGGGAAAAAGCTCCTATGCAAGATGGTGCAGGAACTGTTGGGTTGACAAATCTTTTTGAAACAATTATCAGTAATGACATATTTACAAAAAAGGCTGAAGAAATAAAAATAAACGATGGTGTAACAATTCGAAGTAAAGAATCACTTCATTACTATGAAATATTTAGAGAAAGTGTCGGAATTCTAGAAAAAACTGATTTTACAGGAAACTTTTGTCCAGATTGCACCTCAAAAATTATTGAAAATTCAAAATTTTGTAGAATGTGTGGAAAATTTCCTATCTAATTCTTATATTTTCGTGGTTTTTTGATAAAGATCTTTCTACAGCCGTTACAACAGAAATAATATTTCTTATCTTTGAATTCATGTACTATGGCTAAACTTTCGTCAAACTCTAGACCACATACAGGATCAGTAACAGACATGCTTCACTTCAAAATTACGTGTATTTATCTCTAAGTGAGATTCTATGAAACAAGTTTTTTTACAGTATCATAAAATTCGTTTTCAGAAAAAGGAGGGATTTTCATTACTTCCAAATTTTCACTCACATGTGCATCACTTTTTTGACCAACTAATGGAGCAAGTACTCCAGGTGTTGACCTTACAAATTGTAATGCACCAACTGATGGAGAAAAATTTGAAAATACTTGACAGTTTTTTACCCATTCCAACAGTTTCCCTTGCATTAATGGAACACTTGTAAAAACACCTATTCCCAATCGTTGTGCACACTCTAAAATAGAAATTTGTTCTTGTTTATACAATTGATTTTCCTTGATATATGCCTGATCAAAATGAAAATTATATGGTAATTGAATAAATCGGAATCCATGGTCCTCACCAGTAATCTTTTTTGCAATATCAATTACTTTTTCTAATGATAGAAACATATTATTGCCTTCATCTGTACGAAAGCATTCCCATGTTGCCATTCCGTAAAAACGAATTTTTCCTTCTCTACGTTTTTCTTCATAAAATTCTATGATAGAGGTAAGATGCGTCAAGAATTCTTCCTTTGATAATTCTGGATGACCTTCTACAGCATTATGTAAATACATTAAATCAATGCATTCTAAATCTAAATTTTTGAGACTTCTATTTAGTTGGTCTTCAAGATATGGTATTGTCATACAATGATAGCCAGGTGAAATATCACCTTCCTTTATAATTCCAGGTTTTCCAAGCTCACGTATAACATACTGCATTAGATCTTCTGCAATATCACCATCATTTGTTACATAACCATTTTTTGTCGAGACAAAAACTTCCTCTCTTGATATTTTATTTTCATCTATAATCTCAGAAATCGCCTTTCCTACTGAACGCTCTGCCTTCTGTGCACGATAATTAATTGCAGTATCAATCACATTTATGCCTGACATTATAGATTTTTTTACTGCATCTTTTACTGCAGTATCGGTCTCAGAATCTGGATTTCCAAGATAAGTTCCAATTCCAACGTTTGACAAACTAAGATCTTGGAATACATTGAAATTTTCCCCTAGTATGGAACCTTGCTTTACTCTAAAGTTTTTTGTTCCTTCTGGTGTTGCAAACCCACTAATCATGAATTACGATCAAACCAAACTGTATTTCTATGTATGCTGATGCCTCTGGTAGAAGTACATGAAATGCAAGGGAAAGAGTAGTTGTTAGTAAGATTGTAAAGGAAATACGTTTGCATTTTTTGAGTGTTTGTTTGATATCATTAGATTTGAATCCCTATTCAGTATGTTTACTGAATCAGGAATCCAATTACAAATAAAGATCCCGTTATTCTACTGAACGTCAGTGTTGACTTCATTGCGGGAATGATCTTATCTTCGTCGGAAACTGATGATTTGAGTTTTCTTATGGAACTCGCTGCCACAGGTATTGCTGCAAGCGAGATCAAACAAAAGACGGGAATTATTGACATTGCGGCACATCCAATGATTATTCCATATGATACGATTAGAAAGATGTAGAAAATTGATGTTGCCTTTTGTTGTCCAAACAGGATTACCAGTGTTCGTCGACCCTTTTCCTTATCTGCATCATGATCTGGAAATGACGCAACAAACAAAACCAGTGATGACAGAGTCCCCACAACGATCCCACTGAGTACAACAACGTCTGTGAGTTCAGAGTTTTGTATGTAGTATGTTCCCATTACAATCAGGGTTCCCTTTACTGCAACAAAGACTTCGGCTAAACCCCAGTTGACGATTTTGGTAGAATAGAAATAGATTGACAGTATTGCAAACGCAAGGATTACGCCAATCACAACTCCATGTAATACGACAAAGTAGCCGCCTATCAGACCACCTGCGACCAAAAATAAAATTCCAGTGTTGTAAACGCTTTTTGGTTTTAGTAGACCCTCTGGAAGTACACCGGTACCACCACTCATTCCAGTTCGCTTTGTTTTTGTATCTATTCCTCGTTTAAAGTCCCAATAATCATTTAGAAGATCAACGCTTGCATGCAATGCTATAACGCCACCCATTGTTAGTATGGCTTGAAAAATGTCAATAGTGCCAGAGTTCCACCAAGTTACAGAGAGACCTAGAGAAACTGCTATCACTGAGGCAAGAAGAAACCGTATTCTAATTGCACGTAGCCAGTAACTTAGCATTACACTAACGACTCGTCACTGACAGTTATTGGTTTTCTTCCGTTAAATCCAGTATCCAATTCATGCCAAAACTTTATTTCAGTTTCACCGTCCTTCCAGCACAGCCAAACATCTTCATTGAAGCGTCTAGATGGAAAATCAAGTAAACCTTGATCTAATCCTTTCAGTGAAACACCAATTCCTTCCAAATCCTCAATCAGTTGGTAAAATTTTGTCAGCTCTGAATTTAGTTTTTGTTTCTGTGTCATGTATTGGTCCAAGCTAGATGCAGACATCTGAAGCTCTTGCTCTGCCTTCATGATTTCATTTTTTTGTTTTTTTAATTTGTTGAATTTTTCTATGACACCAGGCAGAGCCTCATTTGCGCTTTTAATTGTAAAATATCTAAACATCACAATAAAACTAAAATTGGTTAATTAAAACATATCCTGATTTTTGCACATCATTTATTTATTAATTGTATAACTATTGTATATGGGAGCGGAAGAAGATCTTCAGGCAATGATTAATCAAACAGTAGAACTTGCAATTTCTCAAAAAGATGCTTATTTCAAAGAAATACAAGCAAGTAACGAAATTCTAAAAATTAATGACCCAAAGGAATTTGTATTTGGGTTAATCATGGGACAAATTCTAGGACTTGGTGTAGCTGCTCTTGCACAAATGAAAGCAGCTAGTGGACAGGGTAATCCAACACCACAAGACCAAATGAAGGTACGCGATATGGCATACAAGCTTGTACCACAGATACGTGAAAGAATTTTTGAGTAATAAATGGCAAACAAGATTAAATGTTCACATATTTTAGTAGAAAAACAAAGTCACGCCATACAACTACTTGAAAGAATTAAGCATGGTGAAAAATTTGGTAAACTTGCAAAAGAAAATTCTATTGATTCTGGGAGTGCAAAAAGAGATGGAAGTCTTGGTTATTTCTCAAGAGGAATGATGGTAAAACCATTTGAAGAAGTTGCGTTCAAATTAGAAATTGGGCAGGTTTCTGAGCCTGTAAAGACGCAATTTGGATATCATCTTATCAAACGTTTTTCATAATATTATAAAAATTCATCAAGCGATTCTGAAGAATCATTAGCAAGTTTTTTTGATAGTTTATTGCCCATTGCCTTAGCAGAATTAATTTTTCTTTTACCAATCCAGTAATATACCTCATCAATTGTGTCTTTTGCAATCAATACAACAAGCCTACCTGCCATCTTTCTTCCAGTCCTTCCCTTTCTTTGAATAAATCTAATTGAGCTTGGAACGTTATCATAAAAGACTACTAAATTCACTTCGGAGATATCAAGTCCTTCCTCACCTACACGTGTTGCAACTAGTACCTTTGTTTCATCATTACGAAATCGTTGTACAGTTTCAATTTGCTTTTGTTGCTTAAGACCAGATTCTCCTGCTTTACCAATCAAAATTTCTGACTTTATTCCCATATCTAGTAGTTTTGCATTTATTACTTTAACAGAATCACGATAACTTGTAAAGATAAGTGCTTTATCTTTTACGGTTGAAAGAACTTCCTCAAGTTTTATAATTTTTGAATGTTCTATTCCTTTTGACTGTGCAATCTTTGCAAGTTGTACTGCACGTGTAAAGTTTGGGTCTACCTCAAATAACTCCTTTATTCCAGCACCTTTCTTTTTTTGTGTTCTATCACAAAAATTAAGAAACGACGTAACACCGTGTGCTTCAAGAATGTTCAATGCGTACGTGATTCTGATTGCAGTAAATAATGGCTTTGCTGACCTACGGTTCTGAGTAAGAACATACTGTCTAATTCGTAATAGTGCAGAAAGTGACTTGTTATCTTTAGATATTTGAATGCCATTTTTCCTAAGAGTCGTGTATCTTTCATCTAATGCAAGTCTCAAACATGTTTGAATAGCCTTCATTTCTAATGGAAGTTCTACGTTAATCCACTGAGTTTTTGTTTCTTGTATGTATGGCTTAACATCAGGGCTTTCATCTGTTTTTTGTAATATTGTTTGTATACGTAAGGATTTTACAATTTCTTCTGCTTTTTGTTTTTCACTTGGCAATGTTGCAGTCATTGCCAGAAAGCGCACATTTCCTAAGAAATTATCGGCTATTGCAGTATATGCATAATCTCCTATTGCCCTATGTGCCTCATCAAATATTACTAGGCTAAATTGGTCAGGAGATACAATTTGTCGCTTTAGGTCGTTTCTCGTAATTTCTGGTGTTGCACAAACTATACTGTTTATCCAAAGTTTTTTCCTTTTATCAATCAGATCTTCTCCAGTTATAATTCCAATATCATCAAGTAATACATTTTCTTTAAGAAATTCATAGTGTTGATTTACAAGAACCCGTGTGGGTGCCAAAAACAAGACACCTCCATTTGCCTGTGAAATGTAATCGGCGATTACCTGTAAGGCAATTGTGGTTTTTCCTAAACCTGTTGGCAAGACAACAAGAGAGTTCTGATTTATGGCATCTTTTGCAAGTGATATCTGATACTGTCTTGACTCGATTGAATTTGACTTTATGAATTTGTGGGATATGTAATCTTGTGGCATATGAAAAATTACTGATCGAAGTCTTTTATGCTTTCTAATAGTAATTTATTGTCTATTTGTTTAACTTGGATTGTTTTTAGTGTCAGTGTTATATTGAAGATAGTTAGATATTTTCTATGAGTGGGCAATTCACAAGACCTTCCTGGGATGAATATTTCATGTTACAAGCAGAATTGGCAAAACTTCGCTCTAACTGCATTACAAGAAAAGTTGGTGCTGTAATTGCAAGGGATCATCGACAATTGGCTACTGGTTATAATGGGACACCGCCTGGAATAAAAAATTGTTATGAAGGAGGATGTAAAAGATGTACAGATAGAATGGAGGGTAAAATAAAGTCTGGTGAGGCACTTGACAGATGTATCTGTAATCATGCAGAGGCAAATGCAATCATGCACTGTGCCATACTTGGAATTGAAGCTGGTGTACAAGGTGCAATACTTTATTCAACATTTGTTCCTTGTTTAGAGTGTACAAAAATGGCTATAACTATTGGGATTAAGAAATTTATCTGCCTTGATGAATACCCTGAAACTAACTATGAATTAATAAAAGAAGCTGGAGTTGAAATTGAAATACTAAATAAAAATAAAATTGAGCACTGGGCAAAGATGTTATTAACTACAAATGACTAAAAATGCAATCAGAACGTTCTACAATACAATTTGAAGAAGTAGCCAACCTGCCAAGTTCAATTCTAATCTCTGCAACATATCACAGTCAAAAAAAGAAGGCAGTATTAAAATTCTATGAACCCAAATCACAAAAAATCTACTTGTGGACCGACAAAACTGGCCATAAACCATACTGTTACTCAAAGCTTACACGTGATGAACTTGACTTTCTTTCAGAAAGACAAGATGTCATAAAGATTGAAGAAGTAACAAAACGAGATACTCTTAATGATAAATTTATTTCAGTGTCAAAAATTATTGTAGACGATCCACTGGCAATAGGTGGGACACAAACTTCAAAAAGTATTAGAAATGAAATTGAAGCTTGGGAATCTGATATTAAATATTATGAAAACTACCTATATGACACTAAATTAATTGTTGGTAAATACTACAAAATTGTTGATGACAAAATTGTATCTGATGATTCGGAGCTAACTGATGATACTAAACTTGCATTGAAAACATTACTGTGGGATAAATTGTCAAACTCAGGAATGGCTGATACAAAAGAATTCCAAGATGCAGTATCTGATTGGGCACAGCTTCTCAACCAACCTATTCCAAATATTAAACGATTAAGCCTTGACATAGAAGTAGAATCTGAAATTGGCAGAATACCAGATCCAAAATTAGCAGAGAAAAAAGTTACAGCAGTAGGATTTGAAGGAAGTGATGGTTTAAAGAAGGTTCTCGTGTTAAGGAGGGAAGGAATTCAAGATGGTGAAAATGACCTGGATCCAAAAATTGAACTGAGATTCTTTGATAGTGAGAAAGAACTAATTGAAGAAACATTTAATCTGGTAGAAGAATACCCTGTCCTACTTACATACAATGGTGATGGATTTGATCTTCCATATCTTTACAATAGAGCCAACAGACTTGGAGTTAGCAAATCAAAAAACCCATTTTACATGATGCGAGATTCAGCTACATTACAAAGAGGAGTTCACCTTGACCTTTATCGAACATTTTCAAATCGAGCATTCCAAATCTATGCATTTGGACAGAAATACACAGATTTTTCACTGAATAGTGTTTGTAAGGGAATTTTAGGTGAGGAAAAAATTGTTCATGATGAAGAAATTGGTGACATGACATATTACAAATTAGCAAAATATTGTCAAAATGATGCTAGGTTGACATACAAACTCACTAGTTTCAATAATGACTTACTGATGAACCTGCTAATAGTAATTACAAGAATAGCAAGAATGCCAATTGATGATATTGCAAGAATGGGTGTTTCACAATGGATTAGAAGTTTGATGTACTATGAACATAGGAAAAATAACTTGCTTATTCCTCGACGCATAGAGCTTGACAATAAATCAATTGGTGTTGCTAACGATGCCGTAATCAAAGATAAGAAATATCGCGGTGGAATGGTTGTTGAACCAATTGAAGGAATTCATTTTGATGTTATAGTATTAGATTTTGCAAGCCTATACCCAAGCATTATCAAGGTCAATAACTTGTCATATGAAACTGTACGCTGCCCACATGAAGAATGTAAGAAAAACATGATACCGCAAACGAATCATTGGGCCTGTACTAAGAAGAATGGTCTTACTTCATTGATTATTGGTTCACTAAGAGATCTACGTGTAAACTACTACAAAAATCAGGCAAGGAAAAAAGGAATATCTGAAGAAGACAAACAGCTGTATACTGTTGTCACTCAAGCTTTGAAAGTCATACTAAATGCAAGTTATGGAGTAATGGGCGCTGAAATATTTCCACTTTATTTCCTACCTGCAGCAGAATCAACCACTGGTATGGGGAGACATATCATTCTAGATACAATTGAAAAATGCAAAGAGTCAGGAATTGATGTACTATATGGTGACACTGATTCTATATTTGTAAAAAACCTAACTAAAGAACAAATAGACTTGTTAATAACAAGGGCAAAAAATGATCACAATGTAGAGCTGGAAGTTGATAAAGAATTTCGTTATGTT
>CEUZ01026779.1_pt1 | contig 48733 bp, 45 predicted proteins | sample 361511 | NCBI WGS metagenome assembly CEUZ01 (sample SAMEA2622822, study PRJEB7988) | marine metagenome | biome: marine biome (ENVO:00000447); feature: surface water layer (ENVO:00002042); material: "saline water (ENVO:00002010), including plankton (ENVO:xxxxxxxx)" | depth 5 m
AAAGGAAAGCTGTGGTATCAGTACTGATACCACAGCTTTCCTTTAGAAGTGTTAATTTTTCTTAGCCACACCCGTTTTCTTCAAGCCAATTTGCAATATCAAGACCCATGTGTTGTAGGCCCAAACGGAACTCCATACCTGGCCCTACTCTTATTGGCATTCCAGTTGGTCCTGGAACATCATAGGGTTTAGTTGCTACCCAAATGCCATCATCTCTTTTTTCAAAACTGTCACAGATTGATTCTTCCATTATTCCCCTCCTCTTCGGACCTTCGTCGATAATAGCATTGGCACTTTAACGGGTCAACGAATATGTTATTTTATTTCACGTTCTTGCTGTGCTTTTCTGATTAAATATTCCAATGTTTGCGAGTCAAATCCTAATTTTATGGCTTTTACACTACTTTCTTTAGCTTCCAAATCTTTTCCGATAAATGTTAATGCCAAACTTTTCAGTGCGTGCAATGTTGGTCTATAGCTATCAATTTCCATTGCACTATTTATATCTTCTAATGCTAATTGTCCTTGTCGTAAGTCTAAATAAGCAGCTGCACGATTATTATATGCATCTATATGAGAATTATTTAATTCAATTGTAACGGTGTAATCGTCAATACTTGCTAAGACTTCATGCAAGTGAGTGTGAGCCATTCCCCTGTTATAGTGTGCTTCAGCATTTTGAGGATTCAATTCGATAACTCTAGTGAAGTCTTCTATAGCTTTTTCAGTTTCTACAAGTTGACCATAGAGTACACCACGCTCATAATAATTTTCCCATTTTGAAGGATTATCGCAGATTGAATTGCTGAGTGTATCTATTTGAATTTGTACGTTTTGTAGTTCTTTATCTTCTTCAAATATATTTTTGTTTTCCAATTTCATTTCTTCCTCAGGATATTTATTTCTAAATAAAACTTTATACTATTTGAAAACTTTAGTTAATCATTTTCAAAAAATTTTCTGTAGTTTGGGTTGCTATTGTTTTCATATCTACATCCTGTACTTCCGCAATTTTATGGGCAATTGCTAGGACATCTTTTGGTTCGGTCCATTTCTCTCTTTGTTTTTTAAATGGTTGAGGAAATGAATCTGTTTCTAATAGAATGTCCTTAATATCGAGTTTTTTTACTGTTAACTGTAACTCAGGTAATCTTAATATTGGTTTTCCAACTGATATATAGAAACCCATATCTATACATTCTTTGGCTAAATTGATGTCGCTTTGAAAATAATGCCAAGCTCCTCCCACTACCCAAGCTTTTTCCTGTTTTATAACTTTTAAACACTCGATTATTTGTTCTTTTTGATTTGGAGTTTCACGACAATGAAATATTATTGGTAAATGAAAATCTTTTGCGAGATTAATTTGTGTTCTGAAAGCTTCAAATTGCTTTTCTATAGATGTCGAAGAAGTTGGATAATCTAATCCAATTTCACTTATGCAACTTACATTATTATTATTAATCATATAAGAAAGAGATAATATATTCTCTTTACTCAATCCTCCATTTAAGTCCATTGGGTGAATGCCTACTCCTGCCAATATTTCAGGGTATAACTTTGAAAGTCGAATACATTCTTTTGAAGAATCAATAGTTGTTCCAGCACTTACTATGTATTTGACATTATTGTTTTTAGCACGATGGATAATCTCGGGAATTTCATGTTCATCAAATTGATCAATGTGTGAATGGCAATCTATGAGTGGTTTCACTGTGATGTGTTCCATATAAAATATTCCTGAAATATAACAATTATCTGAATTTTATTTGAGTAGTTTATTTTAATCCTGTGAATAGTTCTGTATTGATATTAATTATTTCAATCTCTCCAAGAAAGGATTCTTCTATTAAATTAACAGTTGCTTGTATTTCACTCATGCATCTTTTTTTTGTGATTGCTATAGAAGCAATACCAAGTGTTACCATGTCCAATGCATTTTCATCGTTTAATTCAGCAATCGAAATATTATATTTATGTGCAACACGAGATTTTATGGATTTAACTATAGATCGCCTTTGTTTTCTACTTGAACAGCCAGGGATTTGAATTTGGGCAATTAAGGTTCCAATAACCATAAGGATTTCTTAATTTAAAATTGTTTTAAAAATCGCATATCATTTTCGTAAAAAAGACGAATATCTTGAATACCATACTTAAGCATTGCTATTCTCTCTGGACCCATGCCAAATGCAAAACCAGTGTAAATACTAGAATCGTACCCTACGTTTTCAAGGACTTGGGGGTGTACCATTCCTGCTCCTAGAATTTCAATCCATCCTGATCCGCGACAGATTCTGCAATCATTTTGAGGGCCTAAATTTGAACTTGAACAATTAAAACAATCTATTGACATGTCTACTCCAGGTTCAACAAATGGAAAGTAGTCACATCGGAATCTAATTTTTCTTTCTGAACCGAACAGTTGTTTTGCAAAATGGTATAAAGTACCCTTGAGGTTAGCAAAACTTATTCCTTTGTCCACAGCTAATCCTTCAATTTGGTAGAAGTGCCATTCGTGGGTTGCATCTGTTGCTTCATATCGGTAGCATTTCCCAGGCACGAGGACTCGTACAGGAGGTTCAGAATTTTCCATTACTCTAGCTTGCATAGGTGATGTGTGTGTTCGCATTAGCATGGGTGTTTGATGATTATCATCTGTGTAATTTATCCAAAGTGTATCCCATGCATCACGTGCTGGGTGGCCCTTTGGTATATTAAGCATTTCAAAGTTATACAAATCCCATTCTACTTCTGGGCCTTCGACAACCTGAAATCCCATTGATTCAAATACACTACAAATTTCACGAACTACCTGCGTTATTGGATGTAATCTTCCAATAACAGGTTTTTGTCCAGGGAGAGAAATGTCTAGAGAAGGAATTGTATCATCAGCATTTTTTGAATGGTCTTTAGCATTTATTTTTTCATCTAAGGCAACTTCTAATACATTTTTCAATTCATTTGCTGTCGCACCTACTGTCGGTCGGTCTTCATTGTTTAAATTTGAGAGGGATCGCATAATATTTGTGATTTGACCGTCTTTTCTGCCGAGATACTTAATCCTCCAGGACTCTATTTGTTCATTTGACTCAGCGTTCCCTAAATCGGCAAGAGCTGATTGCCTGATGGTTGCAATTTCAGAAAGAACTTGGTCTAAAGTCTTATTCATAAATACCCACACTAAAAACGTAATTATTCAAGGAAATCCCTAAGTCGTTTTGATCTCGAAGGGTGTCGCAATTTTCGAAGTGCCTTGGCTTCTATTTGCCGAATCCGCTCTCTTGTTACTCCAAAATCTCTTCCTACTTCTTCTAATGTCCTGCTTCTTCCGTCGACTAAGCCAAATCGTAATTCAAGCACTCTTCTTTCTCTTTCAGCTAAGCTATCTAATACATCATCAACTTGTTCTTTGAGGAGTTGAAACGAAGCAGCATCTATCGGAGCCATCGCTGTACTATCTTCAATAAAATCCCCTAGATGAGAGTCTTCTTCTTCTCCTATGGGGGTTTCAAGCGAAACTGGCTCTTGAGAGATTCGTAGTATTTCACGAACCCTTTCAGGGGTATGTTCCAATGAATAGGCCAGTTCCTCATCGGTAGGCTCCCTGCCAAATTCTTGGATGAGACGTCGTTGTTGTCTTCTTAATTTGTTAATTGTTTCAACCATATGTACTGGTATTCTGATAGTTCTTGCCTGATCTGCTATCGCACGAGTTATTGCCTGTCTTATCCACCAGGTTGCGTAAGTGCTAAATTTATAACCCTTTCGATAATCAAATTTTTCTACTGCTCTAATTAATCCAATATTTCCTTCTTGAATGAGGTCTAAAAGTGACATCCCTCGACCAATGTATTTCTTTGCTACACTTACCACTAGTCTAAGATTAGCTTCTGCCAGATGTCGTTGTGCTGCTAAACCATCGGAAACAGCGTGTTGAAAATGGGTTTCTATTGCAGAGTCATACTCACTTAACGACTCAAGTATTTCTCCATCAAAAACAGCTTGAGATTCCTTAACTAAATGATCTTCACCGAAAGCTGTGATTACTGCATTTGGTAAAATCCTACTATTCACCGAAAATTCCACCATGCCTTCATCTATTGCTGCTAAATCTTCTTCAGATGGTCGGATTTGATTTGCAGATAATGTAGCTTCTACGCTAATCGCTTCTACATTTTCTGGCTTCAATTCGCCATCTATTGAATCACGGAATTTTTCGTGTTTTGTTACCTGTTCAAAATTTGCGTTTTCGGGAACACCTAAATAGTTAGCAATATTTTGAACCAGCGGCCAGTTCAGGCTTATTCGGTTAACTATTTCTTTAACTAAAGATATGTTAGAAGCTTCTTCATCTTGGCTTTGTAATTCTTTTCTGATTTTTGAAATATATTTTGCGTCCTCTATCTTTCTAGCTAGCTGTCTTTCGTCTTTGGCAGTTAAGAGTTTGACTCTTCCAATTTCTCTTAAGTACATACGAACAGGATCATCAATGATATCCATTGATTCAATTTCTGTGTCTATTTCTATATCATTTTCTTCTTGCTCTAAATCTTTAGTGGTAGGTTCGTTTCCCCATTCACCGTCATTTACAGAAGAAAATGAATCTTGAGTTTGAGGTTCTTGTTCACTTAGAGTGGAATCGATAATATTCTTCACACTTTGTTCGAGATTGAAGTAATTTTGGTCAAATTCCTCAGTTTCAATTATAGGTTCATTTGATTCATCATTTAATTCGGGTGTTTCCTGATTAATTGTCATATCTCAGTTCAAACCTTTCTCGTTTGAGGCGCTTGAAAACAATTCTTTTAGTCTTGAATGGCGTTGGCGCATAACATCTAACATTTTTGATTCTTCTAAGTCCCCTTTATCTTTGTCCAGTATGGTGCTTTCAAGCATGGTAAGATTTTGTATCTTATGTTTTTCCAACCGTTGCAGACATTGATTAAGGGCATCTATTTTTTGTTGGATATCCATTGGAGGTAAAGAGTTAGATTTCAATTTTTCCACTCTTTCTTCTACAATAGAATCTATATCCATTATACTACCAGAAAAGATAGCTAGGAAGATGGTGCGATTTTCACTGTTTTGAAAAAGTAGTTCATTTTCTTCAGATAGTTCAATTGTCAGGTCTGGATTTTGTAATAACAATGAAAGTATATAATCTTCTATTGGGTCAGATGTTTTGCTCGAAAATCCAGATGCATATCCTTCAATCTTTTGAGTGTTTCCTTTCGTTCCCCGTGCTTTTTGTATGAGTGCATGACGGCTTAAACCTAATATTTCATGTAAAGTATGGCGTTTGACATCAAGCATTGCTTCTAATTTTTCAAGGATGTAATCTTGTGTACCTGAATCGTCTACATTTAAAAGCAAGACACCGAATCGTTCTGCTATTTGTAGTTTGCCATCATTAGTTGATAAATCATATCTATCGGGAAGAACATCTAAAAAAAAGTCTGTTATGGATTTTGATTCTGATATTATTTCATTCCATAAATCAGGGTGTTTCTGTATGAGGTTGTCGGGATCAGTTCCATTGGGTAGAGTTGCTATACGTACTGATGTCTTTTTAAGTGTTCCAGCTAAGTTGCCAATAATTTTACTGGATGGAACCTCAAAAGTTTTCCAAGCGTTTTCCAAACTTCGGACGGTAGCTTCCTTGCCTGCAGCGTCGGAATCAAGCGCTAGGACGTACTCGCTTCCTATAGATGATAGTTGAGTTACTTGATTGGTGGTTAATGATGTTCCCATAGAAGCAACTACGTTATTAAACCCATACTGGTGAGCTGTAATTACGTCCATGTATCCTTCAACAATTATTCCTTGGCCTTTAGTTTTGATTGGCTCGAAAGCTTTATTAATGGCATAGATTGTTGATCCTTTATCAAACAGTATGGTCTTTGGGCTATTAATATATTTTGGTTGAATTTCGTCATTCATTGTTCGTGCCCCAAATCCTATTGTAAGGTTATTAATGTCCTGAATTGGAAACATTATTCGACCACTAAACGTGTCGTAGGTAAATCCATTTTGCGATTTTTTTATTAATCCGGCATCTAATAAATCTTGTTCTTTAAATCCCTTTGCAATTAGATAACTTTTTAATTTCTGTCTTTCATTTGGGCTTAATCCTAGATTGAAATTACTTATTGTATTCGGGTGAAGGCCCCTGTCTAATAAATATTCTAGTGCTTCTTTACCTTCCAAAGATTCATTTAGATAGTTTTGGTAGTACGAAGCAGCAGCTTCATTGGCTTCTTGTAAAGGGGTAAGTCGCCGATTAGGTTGAGTTAAATTTATACTTATGCCTAATTGGTTAGCAATAAATGATAGTGCTTCTTTAAAATTTAGGTTTTCAGCTTTCATGATGAAGGATATTCCATCTCCACCATCTGAACATGCTCCAAAACATCTCCAGGAATTAGTCTGCGGGAAAATGAAGAATGATGGAGTTCTTTCATCATGAAATGGACACAAGCCCTTATAGTTTTGACCTGATTGATTAATTTGGACGTATTGAGCTACAAGTTCTGTTATTTCAATACGGGATTTAACATCTTCTAATATCCCCATTTTTATGCCAATCTTAATAAAGTAAAACTATAGAAATGTTTGAAAGTCATTCTACGTCTTTTCTTGTGGTTGTGTAAGACCTTATTTGCAAATATTCCATTTGTTGCATCACAGTTAGGGTAGTGCTACGCTACTAGCTAATTCATAAGATACTTTTTGGAGATATTTTGAAATTAATAGATGATAAAACTCGTATTGATGAGATTTTGATCAAAGCAAAAAATGGTGTTCAAATTGATAAATTTGAAGCTTGTCTTCTTATGAATTCTTCTGGAATGGAACTGTTTAAATTACTTGAAGTTGCTCATTCTTTAAGTACTTCTTTTCATGGCAATATGATTACCTATTCTCCTAAGGTGTTTATCCCTCTAACAAATCTTTGTCGTGATAGGTGTGGATATTGCACCTTTGTTAAAGGACCCAGACAGGAAGATGCTCATACAATGCTGCCTGAGGAAGTCATGAAAGTTGCAACTGAAGGCTATAAACTTGGATGTCTTGAAGCTCTTTTTAGTTTAGGAGATCATCCGGAGTGGAGACATAAATCGATGGTATCTAAACTAAAATATCTAGGATACAAGTCAACTCCTGATTATGTTGCAGGAATGTCTCAATTAGTATTAAAAGAGACTGGTTTATTACCACATACAAATTGTGGAATTCTTGATGATTTCGAATTGGATGCTTTAAGGGAAAGTAATGTTAGCTTGGGACTCATGATTGAAAGCACTAGCGAAGATCTTTTTAAACGTGGCGGTGCACATTATGGAGCAGAAAGCAAACATCCAAGCCTACGTTTGGATATGCTTGCTCGTGCTGGAAAAAAACAGATACCTATGACTACAGGTATTCTGGTGGGTATTGGGGAAACAGTAAGTGATAGAGTGGATTCGTTTTTTGCAATTAAATCAGTTCATGAAGAATATGGAAATATTCAAGAAGTGATCATACAAAATTTTCGTCCTAAACTTCAGACCAGAATGAGTAATAATTCATACCCCCATTTAATTGGAATGTTAAAGACCTTAGCTGTCGGAAGAATAGTTTTGGGTAAAGAAATGAATATACAAGCCCCTCCTAACCTTAATGATGAAGGTCATCAATCTTATCTAATGGCTGGAATTAATGATTGGGGAGGAGTGTCACCATTGACTAAAGATTTTATTAACCCTGAGGCTCCTTGGCCAGATTTGAAAAGATTAGAATCTGAATCAAATGAGTTTGGGTTTTATCTAGTTGAAAGATTATGTTTATATCCTGAGTATGTAATTAATTCTCAGCAGTGGTTAACTTACAAATTATCTGAGGTAGTAAATTCATATGTTGATTCTACGGGTTTTCCACAAATAAGGAGAAATTGACAATGACTAATTTTGAAAATGGGAACTCCTCAAACTTTTCTTTAACGAATTGGAACTGGGAAAAATACGTTTCAATTTCTGAGGCTGAAATTTTAAATAAATCTTTAGCAGGTAAAGAAATTTCTATTGAAGAAGGCCTAGAATTATTTGAAATAAAAGGTTCAGGAATTTTAGCTTTAATGAAAGTAGCTGATTTGCTAAGAGAGAGAAGTAGTGGAGATCAAGTTAGCTATGTAATCAATAGGAATATTAATTTTACAAATGTTTGTATAAAGCGATGTGGATTTTGTGCTTTTAGTAGGGATCATCGTTTGGAACAGGGCTATTTTCTTCCTCTTGAAGAAGTCTTAAGACGGGCAAAAGAGGCTTGGGAATTAGGGGCTCGAGAAGTTTGCATACAAGCTGGATTGCCTCCAAAAATGGATGGTATGTTGTACGTTGAACTTACAAAGGCATTAAAAGAAGAGCTTCCTGATATGCACGTACATGGATTTTCACCAGAGGAGGTTCTATATGGTTCGATACGTTCTGGCTTAAGTATACGAGAATATTTAATTGCTCTAAAAGAGGCTGGAGTCGGTAGTTTGCCTGGAACTTCAGCAGAAATATTGGATGATGATGTTCGTGATGTAATTGCCAATGGACGAATAACTACTGATCAATGGAAAGAGGTAATAAAAACTGCTCATCAAGTTGGAATACCTACGACTTCAACCATTATGTATGGACATATAGAGAACAGTTTGAATAAGTCTCAACATATAGATTCGATTAGAAATATTCAAAAAGATACAGGGGGATTTACAGAATTCGTTCCATTAAGTTTTATTTTTGAAGAGGCTCCAATGCATTCGGCTCAATTGATTCCAGGTTTAAGAAAAGGTGCTACAGGAGATGAAGTAATTAAGATGCATGCTGTTGCTAGAATAATGTTGAATGGATACATTAAGAATATTCAGGTTTCATGGGTTAAGGAAGGCCATAAACTTGGCGAATTGCTTCTACATGCTGGTGCGAATGATTTAGGCGGAACACTTATAAATGAAAGTATATCGACATCAGCGGGAGCATCCTATGGCCAGCTTACTAGACCCAAAGAGCTTAGAGCTATGATTCGTGATGCAGGAAGAATACCTGTTGAAAGAAATACTCTTTATGAAACAATTAAAGAATATGCGCGTGAAGAATTTGTTGATGAATCAGATAGCCCATTGGATACAGTATCAAGTGAAAAATTTGGTTCGTACAATCAACTAGTTGCTTCAAGTGATTTCCGTTTCCAAGAAAATTTCATTCCAGGTTTCAGTATTTCGAAAAAAGATAAATGAGAAGTAAGGATCATTAAAACGTGGATGGCGATTTGCTAGCTTTTGCTGGTGGTGGTGGTGGTGCAAAACTAGCACATGGATTTTCTCTTGTTTTAGATTCTGACAGTCTTATTATTGTCGGTAACACTGGAGATGACGAGATTTTTTATGGACTGAATATCTCTCCTGATCTTGATTCAATTATGTATACCTTGGCGGGAATTATCAACGATCGTATGGGTTATGGTATAGATTCAGATACTTTCAAAGTTCTTGAAACTCTTCAAAAATTAAATTTGGAAACATGGTTTTCTATAGGGGACAAAGACTTTGCAACTCATCTCAAAAGAACATCACTTCTTCATCGAGGTTGGAGTTTGTCTGAAGTTACAAAAGAACTTTTTCAGAATTTAGAAGTTGTACATTCAGTTGTGCCAATGACAGATCAAGTTGTTAGAACTATCTTGAAAACAAACAAGGGCGACTTGAGTTTTCAAGAATATTTTGTTAAACATCATTCAGAAGAAGTAGTTTTCTCAATTGATTATGAAGGATCGGATAAAGCCCAACCTTCATCACAGTTTCAACGTGCCCTAGAATCTTCAAAAGCTATAGCAATATGCCCTTCAAATCCGTATTTAAGTATAGAACCGATATTATCTGTAAATGGGGTAAGAGATTCTTTAGAAAAATTCAAAGGTCCTGTTGGGGTTGTAAGTCCAATTATTTCTGGCAAGGCTTTAAAAGGCCCAGCTGGCAAACTAATTCGCGAAATTATGGGTGAAGAGCCAACCCCTTTAAGCGTAGCAAAATACTATAAATATTTGGCTACCCATTTTATCTTGGATATAGAGGATGCTGATTATGAATCAGACATTATAGAGTTAGGGTATGAAGTTCTTATAACAGATACCATTATGAAAGATGCTAAATCAAAAGCTTTGTTGGCAAAAAATACTTGTAAATTCCTGGGAATTCGTATATGAATTCAAAAATGAATATTCGTCTCCTTATTCCTATAAAAAGTCTTGATAAAGTTAAGTCACGTCTTTCAGAAGAAATTGAAGATAAATTTCGAATTGGACTTTCTTTAGCGATGTTGGACCATGTTATTCAAACAGGAATTAGAGCTAGTGAATTTGAAGATGTTCTTGTTGTAGGTGGCGATGAAATGATTAGCCATCTGTGCCATATGGCAAAATGCTCATGGCTTCCTCAACCAGAAGGAACTAATGGTTTAAATGAAACAGTTGATTTAATTTTTAACTCAACTGTTTTAGAAGGATTTGACGGATTACTATACCTTCCTGCTGATTTGCCCGAACTAGGGATATCTGACTTAAATGGAATGATGAGAGAAACGAATTTTGGCAAATTTTTCACACTGTGTCCTGATAGACACGGTACAGGAACCAATGCCCTATTTATTCCGAATAGTTCTAGATTTAAGTGTCAATTAGGCGAGAATAGTTTTGTTAATCATAATAAACAGATGACACAAATTGGTGAAAAATTGAATATTTATAATAATTCTGGAATTGGCTTCGATATTGATAATCTTGAAGATTTTAATTTATTACTTGATAACTACCCTAATTGGAGAAAATTGATAGAAGAATATTATAAGAGATATATCAAATAATTATTTTAATGAGGTGATTAATGAAATATGGTGATATTGGGCTTTTGCTTCCAAGCAGAGGCTTGGTCATTGGTGGAGTAGATCCTGTTCCTATCGATATTCTTAATAAATTAGCACAAAGAGCTGATTCTGTTGGATTTGACTCTGTGTGGGTAGGAGATAGTTTAATTGCTAAACCAAGATTAGAACCTTTGAGTCTTCTAGGTTCTATAGCTGCTATTACCAACAATGTAAGAATAGGAACTGCAGTATTGTTAGGAGCACTTCGTGAACCAATTCTCCTTGCTCAGGCTGCTGCTACTGTTGATCTTGTTTCAAAAGGAAGGTTGAATCTGGGGATAGGTGTAGGTGGAGGATTTAATAAAGATCAACAAGGTGAATGGGTTGCTGCAGGGATTGATCAGAAGACCAGAGCAAAAAGATTTGAAGAAATTGTCGAGATTATAAAATTATTGTGGAGCGAGGAAACGATTAACTTTCAAGGAGATCATTTTAATTTGGAAGAAGTTTCTCTAGGATTTCGACCTTTTCAACGACCCACAATTCCCATTCGATTGGCTACACATTCCGGACCTGGAAGAGAAAAACAGTATTTGAGAGCTGCTAAAATTGCTGATGGGATAATTTCAATCAGCGATTCCCCTGATGAATTTCGTCAGGTTATTTCTAATGTTGAAACTGAAGCAAAAAACCTTAATCGAAATACTGAGCATTTTCATAATGTCTATTACATGACAGTTAATATTAATGATAATCATGATGTAGCTTTAAAAGAATCTGATGATTGGATAAAAAAATATTACGGATTAAATTTCTGGACAGATAAATGGGGTCCTTTTGGATCAACTTCTGCTATCAAGGATAGAATTATTCAATATTTTCAATCTGGAGCTGATGAAGTAGTTGTTCGATTTGCGTCATATGATCAACCTGGTCAATTAGATCAATTTGAGCAAAAGATTCTCCCAGAATTACTATGATCAGAATAATGTTTTGTGCTACGATTGTTCTTCAAAATGATAACAACTAAATTCTTGAGGTTTATATGTTTATAGATATGCATTCCCATTCGACTGTTTCTGATGATGCCAGAGCCACTCCCGAAGCATATGTTAAATGGATACAAGTTTTGCGTAAGAAAGGATTTCGAGTAGATGGGATTGTTTTGACTGAACACAGAACATTTGATATTAATTCTGATTATACAGATTTGAGTGTAGATTCAGGAGTTAAGATATTTAAAGGATCAGAGCTGGACACTATTTATGGGCATGTTCTTTTGTATGGATCAAACAAAAAATTAATGGAGTTATTTGATTTTAAAAAGGTTGACCTGGATACAGAGAAATTGTTAACTGTTGCAAGAGAAGAAGGAGGAATAGCAGTACCTGCACATCCTGGCAGATTTGGAGTTGGGCTTGTAGCACACATGGAAAATGGTGCTAAGGTAAACAGTCTTGAGGTTATAGAGACTTATAATTCAAGCAATCGTTCAGGCGAACAAGAAAGAGCTGAAGGCCTAGCTAAGCAATTAGATTTGAGCACGATAGGTGGAAGTGATGCTCATTTCCCGAGTTCGATAGGAAGTTCATTGACTGAGTTTTTTGATCCTATTGATTCTTTGGAAGAGTTAGTTATTGCACTTATTGCGGGGCGTTGTAGAGCTATTTCTATTGAAGAAACTAGGCAATAAAAAAGAGAGGTAATTAATGACAAGTGAAAATGTAGAATTTGACCGTTCGCTACTAGGCCAAGAATTTCCTTCAGGGAATTATGAGGTTACATCTGATGTAATTAAGTCATATTCAACTGCGGTTGGAGAGACTAATCTTATTCATTTTGATGAGGCAGAAGCACAAAAGAATGGCTATAGATCTATAGTAGCTCCTCCAACGATTGTAAATATTTTAATACGCAGTTTGGGAAGACCTAAGGTTAATCTTAGTTTCAATGGATTAACTGCTCATGCGGGGCAATCTCTTGAGAATTTTGTGCCGATATGTTCAGGTGACACTATAGATGCTAAAACATTGCTTGCAGATGTATATACAAAAACAGGGCGGACAGGGACTATGGCATTTGTAGTTTGGGAAACAGTGTTTAGTAATCAAAATGGAGAATTAGTCGCTAAGGCAAGAGAATCCTTTTTCACAAGAAAATAATTTTTATATCTGGAGAATAATATGGTTCGTTTTTTTCACGAAATAGAGCTTGGAGATGAGATTGATCCTATTGAAACCACAATCACTACTGATCAAGTAAAATTTTTTCAAAGTACATGGGGCCAGGGAAGTGCTCTTCTTACTGGTTCAGGTTTTACTATTGAAGAAGACAAGCCTTCACGTTTTACTTCTGATGAGGTGGCAATTTCCGAAGGACTCGATGGGGCGGTGGTTCCTGGCATTATGCATATGGGGTTTGTGGCTAGATTAGTTACAGACTGGATACCTACTGCAAAAATTATTCATCTCGATGTTATTTGGCGACAATTTGTTCCTCATAACAAAGTTCTTACAATTGGTGGCATAGTTACTGATATGAAAGAAGAAGATGGCAAAGGAATTTGCGAAGCCGATCTCACTTTGGATTCTGAAATTGGAAGACATGTTACCGGTAAAGTTACATTTTCAGTAGATATAGAATAATTTTATTTTAGATATACGATTGTACTATATACTTTAGAAAATTCATGCCAGGATTGGCAATGACTGGCAGTTTGATTACTGATGCTTGTTCCATGATTGCTTTATGTAATTGAGCTATTACGATTATGTGAATTTTAGTTATATTCACATCTGCATCAAGAAGAGAAATATCTATTTTAGAAAGGAAATCCTCGTTCGCAATTAATTCCTGGTACAGGAAAGTCTCCAATCAAATTCAGCACATTTTTTTTAATTTCTGTTAGGCTTCCTTCTTTTTCATGGTTAAGTAGAGCAGTTACAATCAAATTTCCTAATTGAGTCATATCTTCTGAGTTCATCCCTCTTGAAGTTACAGCTGCTGTACCAATTCTCATTCCACTTGTTACTCTGGGTGGTTTTTCATCATATGGTATAGCATTGCGATTGACATATATATTTACTTCTGAAAGAATTTCTTCCGCTTTTCTTCCAGTTAAACCCAATGGAGTTACATCAACAAGAAAAAGGTGAGTATCAGTACCTCCAGATACTATGCGTAAACCAGCTTTCCCTAATACCTCTGCCAATTTTCTGGAATTTGCAACTACTCTTGTTGCATAATCTTGAAAACCAGTACTCAATGCTTCCCCAAATGCTATTGCTTTAGCAGCTATTACATGCATAAATGGGCCACCCTGATTTTGAGGGAATACTGATCGATTTATTGATGAGCCTAGTTCTTCTGTTGATAAAATCATTGCTCCCCTCGGACCCCTGAGTGTTTTATGGGTTGTCGAAGTTATTACATCGGCGTAAGGAGCTGGTGATGGATGTGCATTACCAGCAATTAAACCCGATATATGAGCCATATCTACCATCAATTTAGCATTACATGCTTCAGCAATTTTTTTAAACTGATCAAATTCCACTGTTCTTGGATAGGCTGTGTACCCTGCAAGGATTATTTTGGGTTTATGGGTGGTAGCTAATTCAAAAACTTTTTCGAAATCTATTTGCTCTGTGTCACGGTCTACTCCGTATCCAATAAAGTTATAATTTTTACCTGAAAAATTGACAGGAGACCCATGAGATAGATGTCCTCCCTGATCTAGTGACATGCCTAAAACTGTATCTCCTGGGTTAATTAGAGCTGAGTAAGCTGCCATGTTTGCTCCAGTTCCAGAATGTGCTTGAACATTTGCATGGTCAACTTTGAATAATTCTTTTGCTCTTTCTATTGCAAGGATTTCTGCTTTATCTACAAATTCACAACCTCCGTAATAGCGACTGCCTGGATATCCTTCTGCATATTTGTTAGTTAACACAGTGCCAGTTGCTTCAAGGACTGCAGAAGAAGCATAGTTTTCTGAAGCAATTAGATTGATTGAAGTAAGTTGCCGATCAATTTCCTCTTGGATAATTGAAGTAATTTGTGGATCTTGCTTTTTCAGTGTGGGATTTAATTCAAACTTGTATTCTGGCATCACAACTCCTTCAGATTATGTTTAGGCATACGAAAAATTTATTGTTAAGTTAGGTTAGTTTTTAAAAGGTTAAATACTTCATCAATATCCTTATCTCCTCGACCACTTAGGTTGATTAGTATTCGTTTATCCTTGCCGAGTGTTCCTGCTAGTTTTTCAGCATAACCAATAGCATGTGAAGATTCTAGGGCAGGAATAATTCCTTCAAGTTTTGATAATGACAAAAACGATTTAAGAGCTTCTTCGTCTGAGCAAGTCGTATACTCTACTCTTCCAATATCTTTGAGATAAGAGTGTTCTGGTCCTACTCCAGGATAATCCAATCCAGCAGATATGCTATGTGTATTCAATATTTGACCATTATCATCTTGCATTAGGTATGATAATGAACCATGTAACACCCCAGGCTTGCCACCAGATAAAGGTGCAGCGTGTTGATTACTTTCAAGTCCTTTTCCACCAGCTTCTACTCCAATCAATTTCACATTTGTATCATTAAGAAATTCTTGAAAAATTCCAATTGCGTTACTTCCTCCACCTACGCAAGCTATTACGTAATCAGGAAGTTTCTCAAAGTTTTGCAAAAACTGAATTCTGGATTCTTTTCCTATCACCGATTGAAAATCTCTTACTATTAAGGGATATGGATGAGGTCCTACAGCACTTCCTATGGCATAAAAAGTTGATTTAACATTGGTCACCCAATCCCTCATGCACTCATTGATAGCGTCTTTGAGAGTTTTTGATCCACTATCGACACTTTTTACTTCCGCTCCGAGCAATTGCATACGGAAAACATTAGGAGATTGGCGTCTAATATCTTCACTTCCCATATAAATTATACACTTCATATTTAGAACAGAGCATGCAGTAGCAATAGCTACTCCATGTTGTCCTGCCCCTGTTTCAGCTATGATTCGATTTTTTCCCATTTTTTTTGCTAGAAGGACTTGCCCTAGAGCATTATTTATTTTATGAGCACCAGTGTGTGCTAAGTCTTCTCTTTTTAAATATATAATCGCACCACCCCATTCTCTCGTAAGGTTATTAGCTTGAGTAATGGGAGTGGGACGACCAACATATTCTGAAAGCAAATTTTGCAGTTCAGTTTGAAATTCAATAGTTGTTCTTATTTTTGCATAGTTATCTTCTAATTCATTTATTGCTGACATAAGTGTTTCAGGTACAAATTTACCACCAAAGTTTCCATATCGACCCAAATTATCGGGAGATGAGTTATCCTTTGAATTAGAACTTGAATGTTTCATTGAATTTCTCCTGGAGTATGTGAATGCACTAAATTAATAAAGGATTGAATTTTGGTCAAATCTTTTATACCGTTTGTTTCGACTCCAGTAGATACATCAACACCATTTGCTTTTGTTTGAGATATAGCTTGAGAAACGTTTTCAACGTCAAGCCCTCCAGCTAACATAAAATTGTGGCCCTTTTCCCGCAATTTAAAAGCGATGTCCCAATTAAACTTTTCACCTGTCCCACCCGATCCTTTTATGCTTTTTGTATCAAGAAGAGGAATTATTCCAAGTTCTGAAAGAGCATATAATTCTCTACTAAGAAGTTTTACTGAATTTTGATTTGATGAGTCTACATGACAAACTTTTATAATAGGCATATCTAATCTTAGCCAATCCTCTGGTTTTTCATCTCCAGTAAGTTGAATAACATCAAGCCCAACTGTGTCAACTATTTTTTTTACGTATTCAATATTTTGGTTATAGAAAACACCAACGACACTTGGGGAAAATCGAAATTTGAAAGTATGGGATTTATTGCCTGTTGTTTGTACAGTGGCAATGCTTTTTTTCATTAATATCGCTTGATTGATTGAAATTGTTCTTTTTGCACCCTCAACGAATACCATTCCTAATAAATTCGCACCCCAAGATGCTGATTTTTGAATATGTTCTATTTCTTTAAGTCCGCAAATTTTTACTATAGACACGCTAATTACCTTTAATTTCACTGCCGAGTAATTCAGAAATTGTTGTTCCTGGATTACTTGTTGTCATAAGTGTTTCTCCAATTAATGCCGCTTTTGCACCTGCTTTTATTATTCGCAAAATATCGTTTCTGGATTTAATACCACTTTCGCTAACAATTACTTTAGTTTTATCAATTCTAGGAGCTAATTTTTCTGTTACATCTAGATTTGTTTCAAATGTATGTAAATTTCTGTTATTTATTCCTATGATATCTACTTCAGTATTTAATGCTATCTCTAATTCGTTTTGATTATGCACTTCTACTAAGCACTGCAAATTGAGATTTTTTGCTACAGATAACATTTCTTTAAGTTTTATTTCGCCCAAAACATCTACAATTAGCAATATTGCATCAGCTTGTATAATTTTTGATTCATATATTTGATATGGGTCTATTAAAAAGTCCTTTCTAAGTATTGGAATATCTTTGAAAGAAGTGGCTCTTTTAACGTTTTTTAAGTGATCAATTGTTCCTTCAAAGTGTTTGTCTGTAAGTATTGAAATTGCTGAAGCACCATGATTAGCATAGATAAGTCCTTGTTTTACAGGATCAAACTCTGATGAAAGGAGCCCTTTACTCGGGGAGGATTTTTTTATTTCTGCTATGATTGAGAAGTTGTTACTTGTTAATGCATTGCGAAAATCTATTGGGGCAGGGGTATTTTCAATCTGTTGTTCCAATATCCTTAAAGGAGTTTTTGATTTAGCTATTTGTACTTCTTCAAGTTTTGCTTCAACTATTTTATCTAAGATAGTGGCCATTTTAATTTTCTTATTTTGTATTTTGTATATTTGATGACAAATCCACCCATTCCTCAAGTTTTTTTCTGCCCAGTCCTGAGGTAAGGATTTCTTTGGCTTGATTCACTCCGTCTTTAAATGTTTTGGCGTTTCCTGAAAGATATATTGCTGCTCCAGTATTGAATGCAATTGAATCTTGTAAAGAACCCGGAGTACCATCCAGGACTGATTCAAGCATTTGTTTATTTTCTTTGATGGATCCTCCCTTTAAATTGGAAAGTGGAGATCTAGTAAGGCCTACGTCTTCGGGAGAAATCGAATGCTCCAGAATTGTATCATCGGATATCTCCCAAATATATGTTTGTCCACTTAATGTAAATTCATCAATTCCGTCTTCCCCATGAACTATGAAAGACTTATGTGTCTTCAATCTCCTTAATGTTTCTGCCATCAAGAATCCAAGTTCTTTTCTTGCAATGCCTAATATTTGGATTTGTGCATTAGCAGGGTTTGTGAGTGGCCCCAGTATATTAAATATTGTACGAATACCTATTTCTCTTCTTGGTGGTCCAGCGTGTTTCATTGCTGGGTGAAATATTGGTGCGAACATGAAACCAATTCCAATTTTTTCTATGGAATAAGCTACATCGGAAGGAGACATGTCAATTTTCACACCACACTCCTCAAGGACATCTGCGCTCCCGCAAATACTTGAAGCAGAACGATTGCCGTGTTTTGCGATTTTAAGTCCTGCTGCAGATGCTGCAACAGATGATGCCGTAGAAATGTTAAATGTATTTGAACCATCTCCTCCAGTTCCACAAGTATCCACTAGAGTTCCGCTAATATTAATTTTTATGCTGTGCTGACGCATTGCAGTTGCCATTCCTACAACTTCTTCTACTGATTCACCTTTCATTCTTAGTGCTGTAATGAATGAAGCAATTTGTGCAGGTGTGGTATCTCCATTCATTATTTCATTCATTACGTTTGATGCTTCTTCAGTGGATAATGAGTTACCTTCTATTATTTTTGTGATTGATTCCTGAATCATGTGCCTAATACTCCAATTAAATTGAAAAATTTAAAAAATTATTAAGTATATCTTTACCAAATTTTGTCATTATAGATTCGGGATGAAATTGTATTCCCTCCAATGGGTATTCTTTATGTCTTAGACCCATTATCAAACCGTTATCAGTTTTTGCAGTTACTTCTAAACAATCTGGAAAATTTTTTTCATATACTACTAATGAATGATATCTTATTGCTTCAATAGGATTTGGAAGGCCTTCGAATAATCCTTTTGAATCGTGATGAATTAAAGAAGTTTTCCCATGCATAATTTCTTCTGCTGAGCCAACAAATCCTCCATAAACTTGACCGATGCATTGTTGTCCTAAACATACACCTAACAATGGAACTTTCGGAGCGAAGTTAGCAATAACTTCATTGGAGATTCCTGCTTCGTTGGGGGTGCAAGGACCAGGTGAAATAACTATTTTATCTGGCTGCATCATTTCGATTGCTGGGATATCTATTTCATCATTCCTACGTACGTCAACATCTGCACCAAGTTCCATTAGATACTGGTATAGGTTATAAGTAAAACTGTCATAGTTATCAATTAGTAATATCATTATTCAATTGCCCATTAAATTAATAGTTTTCTGCTATTTCAATCGCACGTAACAGTGCACGTGCTTTTTGTAACGTTTCAAGGTACTCACTTTCAGGATCACTGTCGTATACTATGCCTCCTCCGGCTTGGATGTAACCTACTCCATCCTTTAATATCATTGTTCTTATTGGAATAGCCGTGTCCATATTTCCAGAAAAACTCACGTATCCCACCGCTCCTCCGTAACATCCTCTAGTAGAATTTTCCATTTCACTTATGATTTGCATTGCACGAATTTTTGGTGCACCAGATAGTGTTCCAGCAGGCATGCATGATCTTAAGGCATCATAAACAGTGTAATCGCTATGCAATTCTCCTATAACTTCTGATTCTATATGCATAACTTGAGAATACTTTACTATTCGCATTAAATCTGCAACTTCCACTGAACCTTTCGTGCTTACTTTGCCCACATCATTTCTACCTAGGTCAACGAGCATTATATGCTCCGCTCTTTCTTTGTCATCTGAAAGAAGTTCCTCGGCAAGTTTTTCATCTTCTATTTCATCGATTCCTCTTCGTCTTGTTCCTGCAAGAGGTTGATAAGTAATCTTATTGTCTTCTACTCTGACCAATAATTCTGGAGAAGCCCCAATGATTTGGAAATCTCCCAAATTTATTAAGTACATGTATGGTGAAGGATTAGTGCTTCTTAGAGCTCTGTATATACTTAGATCACTGGCGTTAGTCGGTCTGGAAAGTCTTTGAGAAGGCACGACCTGTATTATATCTCCATTTACAATATATTCCTTACATTTCGTAACTATTTCATGGTATTCTTCACGGGTAAAATTGGATTCAAAATTAAATTCAAGATTTGACGAAGGGGTTTTTTCTATTTCTTGCGAGTAACTTGGTTTTGAAGTTAGCGGTTGGTCAAGCTTTTTAAGAGTTTCTTCTATTTTGTCTTTGGCTTTTAAATAACTTTTTTCTACATCATCTTCTACTTCAGCATGGCTTATGACTAGTATTTTTTGTTTGATATGGTCGAAAACCAATAAAGTATTGGTAATCATGAATACTGATTCAGGCATTTGCAAGTCATCATGTGCTGGTTTTTTCACACTTGGTTCGAAGTAGCTTATAGTGTCGTATGAGATGTATCCAACTGCTCCGCCGTGAAAGCGTGGCAATCCCGGAACGCTTCCTAATTTATATTTACTTAAAGTTTCTTCAAGAATTGATAGAGGGTCGGAGTTTTGAATAATTTCATTGTTGCCAGTTTTTATTACTTGAGAGGGATCAGTTCCAATAAAACTGAAACGGGCAATTTTTTCTCCTCCCTCTACACTTTCTAGAAGGAAAGAATTTGGCTTGTTGGCAACTTTCATGTATGCGGTCACAGGTGTTTCCAAGTCTGCATTGATTTCAACATAAACAGGTATCAAATTGCTATATTTGGCCAGTTCTTTAAATTCTTCTAGCGATGGCACATACATATTAACCTCATTATGTAGTAAGTATAATCAATTTATACCTAAACTTTAACCCTTTACTAATGTCATTAATCATTCAATGTGGATTTATGGTCTAATGTTGCTTATTATTTGTGTATATTTTGATAGATGTATTATTTAATAGGACTTTTTAATGTCTGAAATATTACTAGTTTCACTACTTAAAGAAAATACTGAATCTATTTGCAAGACACTTGAGCTTGGTGGATTTCAGGTCAATGTGGCTTCTAATTCGATAATGGTTAATGATATTTTGCAAAAATCCCTCCCCGATTTAATAGTAGTGAACTTTGAAGGCATTGAGGAACATAGAAGGGATGAGATTATTCAACCAATTATTAATTCAAATGTATCTACAATCGCGATAATCCCCGAGAAGGATTTATATTTGATGGAAAGAATAAATGGAATAAGTGATTTTGTTATTACACCTGTTCGGTCGAATGAGCTTATGCTTCGTATTTCTCTAGGAGTTCGAAGATCAACTGAAAATGATAATTCTGATGTGATTTCGTTAGGAGATCTTGTAATTAATCAAAGCAGATACGAGGTAACAATTAGTGACATTCGTATTATGCTTACATTTAAAGAATATGAATTATTGCGTCTATTTGCATCTTCTCCTGGAACAGTTTTCACCAGAGAACAACTATTATCAAAAATTTGGGGATATGATTATTTTGGTGGAACTCGTACTGTAGACGTTCATATTAGACGTTTAAGAAGTAAAATTGAAGATGCTAATCATACTTTTATTGAAACCGTATGGAATGTTGGATATAGATTTCTAAGAACTTGAAATGATTTTATGAGAGAGTCTAGCTTTTGAATGACATTTCTGAATTGAATTATGTTAGATGGATTATTGCCTTTCTTCCTGTATTAATATTTGTATTGTTAATTACTACTTCTAAAGTTGGATCTTCTTTAGCAGGTATTATTTCCTTACTAATTGCTTGTTCTATTGCTGCTACAACTTTTGGCTCCCCATTAACTTTAATAATCTATGGGTCATTGAAAGGTATTAGTCTAAGTTTTTTTGTTCTTATAATTATTTGGGCTTCTGTCTTTCTTTATAACTTATTGAATGAGCTTGGGGCGATAGATGTAATTGGCAATTATTTAATTTCTATAGGGGGTGGGATTAATAACAAAGGACTTCTTTTGGGATGGTGTACGTCTGGGTTCATTCAGGGAATTACCGGGTTTGGGGTGCCAGTAGCTGTAGTTGCTCCATTAATGGTGGCCATAGGTCTACCTCTAATGAAGTCAGTCACAGCGGTATTAGTTGGTCACGCATGGGCAGTTACTTTTGGCTCGATTGGCTCATCGTATTATGCATTATATCTGGTTACTGGAATCAATGAACCTATTCTTTCTATGCGTTTAGCAGTTATGTTTATTTTGCCAGTAATACTAACTGGGTATGCTGTTGCTCATATATTAGGTGGATGGAAGTTTGTAATTGAAAGCTTCCCATTTGTTCTTTTCATTGGTATTTGCATGTCAGGATGCATTTTGCTTGTTGTCAATTTGTCCATACCACAAATGGCCTCAACTTTACCAGCAAGTATAGGTATTTTATTAGGGATTCCCTTAATTAAATACACTACAGAAACAGAAGATGCTTTAAATCAGGGTCACAAGAAAAATATTTGGCAGAGAATCTATAAATTTCGATTTATTTTTGGCGCATTCTCTCCATATGCGGTATTAATATTATTATCACTTTTATCACGCCTAAAGTTCATGAAAAGGATAGAAGAGCAATTATCTTGGGGATTTAGTTTTCCAGCCCAAATAACGGACCTTGGATATAAGGTCGAATCTGTTTCAAATTTTGCTTCAATTTCAGTTGTTACTCATCCAGGGATATTAATCGTATTTTCATCATTTATTACATATTTGATTTATCGCTATTTTGGCTTATGGAAAACGGGATCGTTTTTGATAGCAATAAAATCTACATTTCACCAGAGTTATAAATCAAGTATTGCAATAATGCTTATTGTTATGATGGCGATGGTTATGGTTGATGCAGGTATGGTAAATATGCTTGCTGAAGGCACAGCAAAAATCACAAGTTATACCTTTCCTTTTTTCTCACCATTCATAGGAGGATTTGGAACTTTTCTGACTGGGAGTAATACAAATTCCAATTTATTATTTGGTGCGTTACAAATTCAAACTGCTCTAAGTATAGGAATGATTCCTGTAACGTTTGCATCTGCACAATCTATAGGGGCTTCACTGGCAAGTGCGATTGCACCTGCAAAAATTTTAGTAGGAACAACACTGGTAGGAATAGCAGGGAAAGAAGGAGAAGTATTAAAAAAGGCGTTTCCATATTGTATTTTGTTAATTATCTCTGTAGGTATAGAGACACTATTATTCGCTTTCTTTGAATAAACAATTATTGCAAATACAATATATCAGTATTTTGCTTGAAACAGTGATTGAAGCTATGATATATTTCGAGTGTAGCTATACTAGTTATTTACTAAGGAGAACCATGCATGGAAGAGTATTATCTTCAGTACGGACTTGTCATGATTCTTATGGTTGTTTCCATTGCAATTCCAATTGGGATGTTGTTTTTATCTCGGATTCTAGAGATACTTAGAATCCGCCCAAAAAAACCTAGCGAAGCGAAGTTGGATATTTATGAATGTGGAATGGAAACTGTAGGTGGCCGATGGGTGCAATTTAATTTCCGCTACTATCTTTATGCTCTTCTTTTTCTGGTTTTTGATGTTGCTGCTGTTTTAATTTTCCCATGGGCAATTGATTTAAGAAATTACGCACTCTCTACTCTTTTTCTGGTTTTTTCGTTTATCACAATTCTTTTATTTGGATGGATATATGCATGGCGTACGGGTGCATTAGAATGGAGTTAAATTTTGAGTCCAATAAATGAGACATCACCTCTTCATGATACAACTTGGGAATTTGATAGAGATGAAGGTTCTGCAATTAATTTAATGAAATCTACTCATACTGAGCAGGTTACGGAACCAATCATTGAAGTTCCAGAAGAACTAAACAGAAATGTTCTTGTATCTAGTGTCGATGCTTTATTAAATTGGGGGCGAAAGTCGACAGTTTGGCCTTTATCATTTGGTTTAGCTTGTTGTGCATTTGAAATGATGGCAAGTGCCATGTCCCGTTTTGATATTTCTAGATTTGGAATGGAAGTTTTTCGAGCTACCCCAAGACAAGCAGATTTAATGATTGTTGCTGGTACTGTTACTTGGAAGATGGCTCCCTCCATTAAGAGGTTGTATGAACAAATGCCTGAACCAAAATGGGTTATATCTATGGGTGCTTGTGCAACATGCGGAGGTCCTTACTTTCAGAGTTATAGTGTAGTTCCTGGAGTAAATCATCTTGTTCCGGTTGATGTGTATGTTCCAGGTTGTCCACCTCGTCCAGATGCATTACTTTACGGGGTTATGCAATTACATGAAAAAATTCGCCGTTACAGGTTGCTGAGTCAACCTGCAGGTGGATAATGACATTAAATCTTGTAGCATCGGATGTAGCTGGAGTTCTCCGTGAATTTTTTCCGGATAATGTTCTTCATCATTATATAGAAGAGTTATGGGTAGACTCTAATTATCTCTTTGATCTTTGCAAATTACTTAAAGAAAATAAAAATTTTAATCTTGAATATCTTGTCTCGATTACTTGTGTAGATTATGTAGATAGATTTCAATTGGTTTATCATATGAAGTCGATTGAATATAATCATAGTTTAGTAGTTAAAACTGATTTAATTGGAAGAGACTCGCTAAATGTTAGTTCTGTTATAAATATTTGGCCTGCGGCTGATTTACAGGAGCGGGAAATTTGGGATTTGATGGGTATTCATTTCACTGACCACCCAAATCTTAAAAGGATAATGACTTGGGAAGGATTTGAAGGTCATCCACTTAGAAAAGACCATCTTGGGGGATAAATGAATTTTCGTACTGAACCTATTACTATCAACCTTGGCCCACAGCATCCAAGTACGCATGGAGTTTTTCGACTCAGAGTTACATTGGATGGAGAAGTGATAGTAGATGTAGAACCAATTTTTGGATACTTACATAGAGGTACTGAAAAACTTGCTGAGGAACGTTCGTATACTCAAATAGTTACTCTTACAGATCGGATGGATTACGTATCCTCTATGCTAAATAATCAAGCTTATGTTATTGCTGTAGAAAAACTTGCGGGAATAGATGTTCCTGAAAGGGGCAAGTTTTTAAGAGTTATTGCTGGAGAATTGCAAAGAATTGTTAGTCATCTGGTTGCCACAGGATTTTTCTTACAGGATCTTGGGGCTTTTGGGACTCCGCTTATGTATTGTTTTCGAGAGAGAGAAAAGATTCTTGAGCTTTTTGAAATGCTATGTGGAGCTCGGATTACAGTAAGTTATATGCGGCCTGGTGGTGTTTTTCAAGATGCACCAGAAGATTTTTGGCCAAGCTTTCGAGCAATACTCGATAGTTTGCCACAATTCATGGATGAAATTGAGAAATTACTTGAAGAAAATGAAATAGTTTTAATTCGGACTAAGAACATTGGGGTTTTATCGGCACAGTCAGCTATTGATAATGGTACATCAGGGCCAGTGTTGAGAGCATCTGGTATTGCTTGGGATATAAGAAAAAGCAACCCTTATGATGTATATGGAGAGCTAGATTTTGATATTCCTATAGGTTCAAATGGAGATAGTTATGATCGATTTCTTGTTCGTATTCTTGAAATAAGGGAAAGTTTGCGTATTTTGGAACAATGTTGGAATTTAATACAAACAGGTCCTGTTCGAAGTAAAGTACCGTATTTCTTGCGTCCTCCTTCTGGTGATTGTTATGCGAGCATAGAGTCTTCAAAAGGTGAACTTGGGTTTTACTTGGTTAGTGATGGAGGTATATCTCCTTATCGTTGCAAGGTTCGTTCTCCATCGTTAATAAATCTTACCCCTTTGAGAGAGATGTTGCTTGGTTGGAAGATAGCAGATCTGATGGTTATTTTTGGCAGCCTTGACGTTAATATGGGAGAAGTTGATAGATAAATGGAATCTAATGATATTTTTAGTTTGTTAAAAGATTTTTTTGATTTCCTCCCTCCTAATCTTTCTTGGCTAAGTTATGTCATTGCAGGATTAATTCTCACTTTTTCGGTTGCAAATGCTTTATTAATCACAACAGCTTTTTTTACATATATGGAGAGAAGAGTTTTAGGTCGTTTTCAATCGAGACTTGGACCCAACAGAGTGGGTCCGTTCGGGCTCTTGCAACCATTTGCTGATGTGTTGAAACTAGTTATGAAAGAAGATATTAGACCAGCAGCAGCAGATAGGTTGATTTTCTTTTTAGCACCAATTGTTCTTGTTGTCCCAGTGTTTTTACTTATTGCGGTAGTTCCGTTTGGCAAGAACATGTATATAGCGAATTTGAATATTGGTGCATTATTTATCGTGGCCGTAACCACAGTAGCAGCACTAGCAATTTTCCTAGGTGGTTGGGGTTCTGGGAATCGATTTGCATTACTTGGAGCCTCCAGAGCGGTTGCAATGCTCATAAGTTACGAGGTTCCTATGATTTTATCTTTAGTTGGTATTGTAATTTTATCGGGAAGCATGTCATTAGTTGATATTGTTGAGGCACAAAGATTACCATATTTCCTTTTGCAACCAATAGGATTTTTTGTTTTTTTTCTTGCTGCAACTGCAGAAATGAATAGACCGCCCTTTGATCTCTTGGAGGCAGAATCTGAATTGGTAGCTGGATTCCATACTGAGTATAGTGGTACAAAGTTTGCACTACTTTATCTTGCTGAATTTGCTGAAGCTGTTGTTTTTGCAGGTATCTTTGCAACCCTATTCTTTAGAGGATGGCAAAATCCTTTTGTTCCACAGGAATGGTTCCAATTTTTCCCTTCACAGATCTGGTTTTTCTTGAAAGTCATTTTCTTTCTATTTATATTTGTATGGATCCGAGCTACATTGCCTAGACTTAGAATAGATCAAGTGATGAGTTTTGCCTGGAAAGTATTATTTCCTTTATCTCTTATTAATCTTGTACTGACTGCTATACTTGTTACTCTTTGGCCTGAGCCATCGGTTAGTGAATTGTGGTTCATGGTGATTATCAATTTGATTGTAGGATTAATTTGTCTTCTGATATTTACTCGCTTTTTGGAACAAAACAGAAGTAATCCTACACAATCAGTGTTTCTTGCTAACAAACAAGGAGGTCAATAAATGCCATATGGTATGGGAATTTTGAAAGGCATGATGGTTACAATGGTTAATTTTGTTAGAAAACCATCTACCGTGCAATATCCTGAAACAAGATTGTCTCAACACCCGCGCTTTCGTGGAGAAGATTTTGTTTGGTATGAAGAACGTTGTACGGGTTGTGCAAGCTGTGCAAAATATTGTCCTCTAGGAATTATTAAGATAGTTACCTCTGATAGTGGCGATCAAGTCTCTGAAGGGGAGAAGTATAAACTTGAGACGTTTGATATTGAATTAGCAAGATGTATGTTTTGTGGTCTTTGTGTTGAAGCTTGCCCATATGATGCATTACATCTTGGAAGTGGATTTGAGAGGGCAAGAGAAAGAAAATCTGATCTAGTAATTCCAATAGAAGAATTGCGTTCTTCACCAAAGCGACCAAGTACTTGGTTCAGGCCTCAATTGGAAAAAAGGGATCATAATCCTTTTGAAGGACAGACTACAAGTTGGTCAGATGTTTCAAGGCCAGCAGTTCACGATCCGGATTATGAAGATATGAACAAGCGTTGGGTTGATGGAAGATGATAGTTACTGAGTTTGAGAGTACTAATTTTTATACGTTTTTATGGTGGGCAATGTCATTAGGAACAATAGCTTGTGCAATACTTGTAGTAACTCTCAATGATTTAATAAAAGCAGCATTAGCATTAATTGGAACATTTTTGGGAATAGCAGGATTTTTTATATTACTTCATGCTGAATTCTTGGCTACTGTTCAGACTTTGATTTATGTTGGGGCTGTTTCAATTTTGATTATTTTTGGTGTTTTGATGGTTCAGGATGTAAAGCGGGCAAGTTCGCCGAATCGATTTAGAATTCCTGCTTTTATTCTGTTGGCAGGAGTTTTTTCTTTAGTAGCTTCTACTGTGATTCTTTCAGAATGGAATTCGACTCAACTTAATACAGAAGCACAAAATTTAGCTGAAAATGTATTTGCAAGTGGCACACCAGTTATAGGAAGACTTTTATTTTCGAAATTCCCTATAGCATTGGAATTAGCTGCTTTTGTCCTCATGACGTCTTTAGTTGGCGCTATATCGATAATGAAAGGGGAAAGAGAATAGGCCTTGATAACTTTAACTCATTTTATTTTACTATCCTTTGCTCTTTTTTGTACTGGCTTATATGGGGTATACGTAAAGAGAAATGCAATAGCCGTTTTAATGTCAATTGAGCTTCTCTTTAATGCTGTTAATCTGGTATTTGTTGCAATTGCAAAATATTCATTACCTAATGATTACTATTTAAGTTTAACTGATAAATCAGTAGATATAATACTAACTGGACATGTTTTTGCTTTGATAGTTATTGTTGTTGCTGCTGCAGAAGTTGCAATAGGACTTGCAATTGTTATCAATATGTATCGTATAAGAGATAGTGTGGATATTACTGAAGCAAACTATATGAATAATTAAAAAATTAAGGGGTAATTGTGTGGGTTCCTATTAAAAAAGTTAACAGTCAGATTGTTGCTGAAATGTGGAAAGATGCTCTGGAGTCTGAAGGGCTTCCTTGTAGAATATTGCCTGAACAAGAGATTTCGAAATGGTCTGAAACGGGTTCTTTTGTTCTTTATCTTCCCAAAGGAAGAGAACATGTTGGAGAGGAAATTGTGAGGAAACTCTGATATGAATGAAATTTATGCTTGGTCTATATTTTTCATTCCAGTTATTTCCTTTTTGATTATAGGGTTAGTCATAAGACCTTTCTATAACAAAAATGACTATTTGTCTGGATACATAACAATTTTGGCAGTTGGGTGTTCACTGTTGCTGTCATTTTGGGCCTTGTACACTACATCAACAGATCATGATTTTGCGGGATGGGATTCCCATCATTGGTTTCAGGTTAGTGATTTAGAAATTCGTGTAGGCTTCTTAATGAACAACCTAACATCAATAATGTTAATTGTTGTTACTGGAGTTAGCTTTGTAGTACAAGTGTATTCACAAGGGTACATGAAAAATGACCCAGGTTATAGTAGATATTACGCAGTTATGTCACTTTTTACTGCATCAATGATTGGATTGGTGATTGCAAGTTCAATTCTTCAGTTGTTTGTATTCTGGGAATTGGTAGGATTATCCTCATATTTATTAATTGGGTTTTGGTTTGAAAGACCGTCGGCTTCTCGTGCTGCAGTTAAAGCATTTCTTGTGACCAGACTTGGTGATATTGGATTTATTGTTGCTATTCTTTTTCTCTTTCTTAATCGTTCCGTATTTCTTGAAAATAGTTTGAATCCGTTTGAAATACCTGATATTTATTCTGTTATTTCCATGGATGAACTAAGTGTGAATGCTGCGACATTGATATCCCTTGGATTGTTTGCAGGAGCAGCAGGAAAATCAGCTCAATTTCCTTTACATGTATGGTTGCCTGATGCTATGGAAGGCCCAACTCCTGTTAGTGCATTAATTCATGCTGCAACTATGGTCGCTGCTGGTGTATTTCTGATTGGAAGAATGTTCCCAATATTTGAAATTGCTCCATTTACTATGCAACTTATGATGTTAATAGGTGCAATAACTGTAGTTGTTTCAGCTTCAATGGGAATGGTAATGGATGATATAAAGCGAGTGGTGGCTTATTCTACTATAAGTCAACTTGGTTATATGGTCCTTGCCTTAGGTGTTGGAGCATATGGAGCCGCACTTTTTCATTTGTTTAACCATGCTTTTTTCAAGGCATTACTTTTTTTGGGGGCTGGAAATGTTAGCCATGCAACAGGAACTTTTAATATGAAGTATATGGGAGGATTGAGAAAAATTCAGCCATATACTTATGTTCTATTTATTGTTGCCAGTTTAAGCCTTTCCGGGATATTTCCTCTTGCCGGTTTTTGGAGTAAAGATGAAATTTTGATAGAGGTTTTTCATGGTTCTTCAGTTTTACATAATATTGTCTTTGTAACAGTATTATTGGGTATTTTCATGACAGCATTCTATATTTTTAGAGCTTTGTTCATGACTTTTCACGGCGAATTTAGGGGTGGGATTGATCAGGAAAATTTAGAATTTGATGTTCAGAATGATCATCAGATTCATTTAGCGGAAGCTCCAAAAGTCATGTTACTTCCAATGATACCGTTGGGAATACTTGCAATAATTTCAGGCATACTAGTCAATTCTCCTTCTGATTTGGGTCCAATTTCCGCTCATTGGTTAGGGCATATACTTGCCGAAGGTAATGAATTTCATGCTCCATCAATTGATTATACCTTAGTTTTAGTATCTACTCTCATAGCTGTTTTGGGGATTATTTTGTCGTGGTTAATTTACAGTATAAAAGTTATTGATCCTCAGAATATTACTTATCAACCTCTTTATAAAATTATACGCCGGAAATACTACATGGATGATTTTTTTGAGAATTTTATTACTAAACGTGTTTTTACAGATATGATTTTTAATTTTATTGATTGGTTTGATCGAACAATCGTTGATGGTTTTGTTGATCGTGTTGGTTGGTTTGGTCGGAACATTGGTAAGTTGTTTGTAAAAATTCAGTCAGGACAAGTCCAGGTTTATGGAATGTTTATTATTTTTGGAATCATAATCATTTCAGTATTTTATTTTTTATGGAGGTAATAGGTTCGTGAATGGACTTATAGATAGCGGATTGATGCTCACGATTACAGTTTTATTTCCTGCTATTGGTGCTGGTTTAATTATGTTATTTGTAAAGTCAAAAACTGTTTCATCGGTGCGACAATTTGCTATTATCATAGGCCTTATCGAACTTATTTTTTCTGCGATCATTTGTTTTGGGTACGATTTTGAAAAGGGAGGATTGCAGTTCTCTCATGTAATGGGACCATGGATTGGTGTAATAGATGCCAAATATTCAATAGGAGTTGATGGCTTAAGTGCTCCTTTAGTACTCCTAACAGGACTGTTAACTTTAGCAGCTATTTTCAGCTCTATTAGTATTAAAGACAGAGTTTCAGAGTATTATATATGGATATTTGTCTTGCAATCCGCAGTTATGGGTGTTTTTGTAGCTCAAGATCTGCTTCTGTTTTTTATTTTTTGGGAACTTGAACTTATTCCAATGTATTTATTGATTTCAACTTGGGGTAGTGGAAGAAAGCAGTATTCTGCAATGAAGTTTTTGATATTCACTTTTGGTGGTAGTGCTTTTATGTTGATAGGAATACTACTTTTGTATTTGGGTGTTGGAACTATGGATATTCCTTCTATAAGTTCCATGGAGAAACTATTATTACCAGTTTCAACGTCAATAGTTTTTTTGTTATTTTTTGTTGGATTTGCTGTAAAGCTGCCTGTTTGGCCTCTTCATACGTGGCTGCCAGATGCTCATACTGATGCACCTACAGGAGTTAGTGTTATCTTGGCTGGTGTGCTATTAAAAATGGGTGGATATGGGTTAATAAGGATAAATGTTGGTATTTTTCCTGACACCGCTATGGATTTCTCAGGATTAATAGCTTTGCTTGCAGTTATAAATATATTAGTTGGTGCTTTTGTTACTTTTCGGCAAACTGATTTGAAAAGACTTATCGCCAATAGCAGTGTAAGCCATATGGGATTTGTTTTGTTGGGCATCTCTTCAATCGGGGCTGCATCTACTGAAGCTGCATTAGTAGGAGTTACAGGAGCAGCATTGCAAATGTTTACCCATGGAACTATTACAGGTTTATTATTTGTATGTGTTGGGCTTATATATGATCGTGCACACACAAGACACATACCTGATTTTAGTGGATTGGCTGGCAAAATGCCTGTAATGGCTATTTTCTTTTTATTGGCAGGCTTAGCTTCGCTTGGATTACCTATAACTAGTGGGTTTGTGGCAGAGATAATGATATTTTTGGGGGCATTTCAATATTCTGAAATTCTTACAATTCTTGGAACGTTAGGTGTTTTTCTCGCGGCTGGGTATATTTTGTGGAATCTTAGAAGTGTGCTCTTTGGTCCTCAAATGGATAGATGGTCTCAATTAAATGATATAAATGTTTTAGAGGCATGCGCTCCAGTAATTCTTTCAATATCTATAATCCTCATAGGGATATATCCTAAGATACTTACTGATATTATTTATACTGGAATAGCTGGGATACTTAGATGATGCCATTAGTTTGCACACTGAGGTTGAAACATGGTAATTCGTGATATTTTTTTGTTAAGTCCAGAAATCAGCTTAGCTATACTTGCTATTTTCATAATTGGTCTTCGCATCAGTAATTTCAGTTCAAAAGTGACCACTAGATTAACTCTCATAGGGTTCGTGATTCCGTTTGTTCTTGTAGGATTACTTTGGATTGAAGTGAATGAATCGCAACAAATTAACACTTTATATTCAGAAGGAAATTTGAATTTTATAATAGCAGGTGGGAATTTAAGTATCGATTCATTAAGTCTATTTTTTAAAATGATTTTTCTTATTGCGGGATTTCTTGTAATATTGGCCACTTCTGGCGATTCCGAACGTAAAAAATATGAAAAACCTGAGTTTTACCCTCTCTTTATTTCAAGTTTGATTGGAATGATGCTTCTTCCTTCAACTAATGACATGATGACAATGTATGTTTCGTTAGAATTATCTACACTACCCATGGTTATTCTTGCTGCTTTTTCTATCACGAAAAAATCGTCGGAGTCAGCGCTTAAATTTCTCATACTTAGTGCGATAAGCTCAGCAATTTTATTGTATGGAATTGCACTTGTTTTTGGATATTTGGGAACTATTGAATTTGATGTTTTAGCTTTAGGTGTTCAAGAAGCATTTTCTATATCTGAATCAAGAAGTGATATTGCGATTATCATGATTGGAATGATAATGATAATCGCAGGATTGGGTTTTAAAATTGCTTTATTTCCATTTCACGTCTGGATTCCTGATGTATATGAAGGTGCTCCTATCCCTATAACAGCTTTCTTATCTGTAGCAAGTAAAGCTGCCGGATTTGGAATATTGCTTAGAGTATTAAATGAAAGCTTTGGAGCTTTGAGCGTTGATTGGGGAATGATTTTAGCAATCCTGGCTGTAGCTTCTATGACTTTTGGAAATGCTGCCGCAATTGTTCAAAGTAATATTAAAAGGATGTTAGCGTATAGTACAATTGCTCATGCGGGTTATGCGGTTATAGGTTTGGCTGTAGCTCTTGAGGGTGATATTGGTGCAACAATTTATGGTGTGGAAGTTTTGTTGTTTTTTTTGATGGCATACTCATTCACTAATTTGGGTGCATTTTTTTCGATAATGGCTATAGGTGGGGATGATTCGATGATGAAAATTGATGATTTGTCTGGTCTGAGATACAGATCTCCTTTTATTGCTGGCCTGATGAGCTTTAATCTTTTGTCGCTAACTGGAATTCCTCCAACTGTTGGTTTCATGGCTAAATTATTTATATTTTTTGCAGCAGTTAAAGTAGGGTTGACTTGGTTAGCAGTTATTGGGGTAGTTAACAGTGTGGTTTCTGCCTACTACTATTTTAAGGTTATAAGGGTTATTTATACTGATGTTCCAGAGCAACCAAATTTAATTAATGTGAGTACAAATCTTAAGATTGCGATGATGATAACCGCTTCTGGTGTAATCGTTGGTGGATTATGGCCTGATTTAGTGTTGCATTTTGCTGAAATTGCTTCTAAGAATATTTTCTAATGAAATATAATTTAACAACCTTAGCTTTTTTACATATCCTATGCTATTGTCCACGAGTAAAATTTTTAAAGGATTTAGTAGCTTGAGTGGGATAGAAGTACTGATAATTTATTCATGGGTTTCAGGTGCAAAGGTTTTAGCTCATAAACTTAATGACTCATTGAAAGGTGCAGCAATTTGCAAAGTTGCTGCATTAGAGGAGCTTGAAAATTTACATGAAATGGTTGAAAGTTCAAACCTTGTAATTAGTGTCGGTGGTGATGGAACAATTCTAAGGGTAATAAGGCTTACGGTTGACTGTAAAGTTCCTGTTGTTGGTGTAAATATGGGTAGAATAGGTTATTTAACCGAACAATCCACTGAAAGTGCACTTGAACGAGTTAAGGAATATATTGCTGGACATGGAAGAGTCGAGAAAAGAACTATGATAGAGGTTGCTATAGCTCCAAGAGTGGAAGAATTTAACGACCAAAATTGGGAATATGCTCTTAATGAAGCAGTAATTGGAAGAGGGCAAGTTGCTCGACTTACATTTGTTGAGGCCTATATTGATGGAAATTTATTTGCTAACTATGCAGCTGATTCCGTGATTGTTGCTACAGCAACTGGAAGCACTGGTTATGCCTTATCTGCTGGAGGTCCAGTATTGTATCCTGAATCAAAATCTTTAATCTTGAAACCTGTTGCTCCACAATTGGCTACAGATGCTGCTGTTGTACTACATCCTGGATGCCAAATTGATCTAAAGGTTCGTCCTGACGAAAATGCTGTGGTAACTTTAGATGGATTTATTGATATTATTGTCCCTTCAGGTTCTTTTGTAAGAATTAGGGAGAGTTCTAAGCAAGCCCTTTTCTTAAAATCTCGAATATCTCACCAATTTGCCCCAGTACTTACTGATCGATTGAGCTCAGCCAAATTTATTTCTTCTAATGATTAAGGACAATAATGTCAGATAAATTTCCTATAGAAACTATTATTAGTAGTCATATTATGTATAAAGGGAATAAAATTAATCTAAGAAAAGATGCCACAAGCGTACAACTTCCAGATGAAAATATTATGCTTCATCGAGAAATTGTAGAGTCAGCGAATGGAGTGGTTATTGTTCCATTTACAAGTGACGAAAGAATTATTTTTGTACGACAATCTCGGTGGCCTATTCAAAATATTCTTTTGGAATTACCCGCAGGAGGTATAGAGTTTAATGAGAACGAAGACGTTGCTGCTTTAAGAGAGTTAAGAGAAGAGACAGGATATAGATCTGACCAAATGTTGAAATTGGGAGGATTTTTTGTAGCTCCTGGTTATTCTACAGAGTACATGTATGGTTATTTGGCGAGAGATCTCACATTCGATCCCTTAAAACCAGACTTTGATGAATTTTTTGAAATAGTTAAGTTGTCATGGAGCGAAGCTATTGAATGTATCAAGCAAGGTATTATCCAAGATGCTAAAACATTAGCTGTTTTATTTATTGCCAAACAAAATTCACATAATAAGTAAAGGTTATTTAGGTTTGATCAAGCTTGTTAATTGCTTTTGTATCTGGTAAAATTCATCTCTGTCAAAATGTATTCAGATTAATGGTTTCTGAGTTATCCATGATGCAAAAAGACTAATCCCAATAACACTTTTGCTGCTAATTTTGATTAAACAGGAGACTAGAAAATGCCAAGTCATGATGTTCTAATAATAGGTGCGGGACTTGCCGGGATGCGTGCTGCCTTAGCTGCAAGGGAAGCTGGGTCTGATGTTGCTATAATTAGCAAAGTTACTCCTGTAAGGAGTCATTCAAATGCTGCTCAGGGAGGGATTAATGCTGCCTTAACTGATAGAGGTGATGATTGGAAAGAACATGCCTATGAAACAGTTAAGGGAAGTGACTATCTTGGAGATCAGGATGCAATAGAAATACTTTCGAGTGAGGCAGGAAGGGCTGTTATCGAACTTGAACATATGGGAGTAGTATTTAGCCGTGATGAAGATGGTAGACTAGGCACAAGGAGATTTGGTGGTCAACAACGAGCTAGGACATTTTTTGTTGCTGATATAACTGGTCAAGCATTATTGCATGTCCTTTTTGAACAACTCTTGAAGTCAGGTATAACTTTGTATGAAGAATGGTTTGTATCATCATTGCATATAGAGGATGGTCAGTGTCATGGTGTTTTAGCGTTTGATATGAAAACAGGAAAAATTGAATTAATTCAAGCTAAATCTGTAGTTCTTGCTACTGGGGGATGCGGTCGAATTTATGAACCAAGTACTAATGGTTTAATTGTTACAGGTGATGGAATGGCTTTGGCAAATGCAGCTGGTGCCCCTTTAATGGATATGGAGATGGTTCAATATCATCCTACAACACTAAAATCAAATGGAATATTGATTACTGAAGCTGCAAGGGGAGAGGGTGGTTATCTTTATAACTCTCTTGGTGAAAGATTTATGGAAAAATATGCTCCTTCTATGTTAGAACTTGCATCTCGCGATGTGGTTTCAAGGGCAGAGCAGACAGAGATAAATGAAGGAAGAGATATAGACGGATGTGTTTTGCTTGACGTTCGTCACCTAGGTAGAGAGTATATTGAACAACGTCTCGGTTATATAAATGAGGTTGCTTTGGATTACCTTGGTGTAAATCTTGCAGAAAAACCAATTCCAATCCGACCTGGCATGCACTATATAATGGGCGGAATCAAAACTGATGTTAATGGGCAAACTGCTGTAAAAGGTTTATTTGCAGCTGGTGAAACTGCAAATGTAAGTGTGCATGGAGGCAATCGTCTTGGTGCAAATTCTTTATTGGACACGATTGTTTTTGGCAGGAGATCAGGGGAATCTTCTGCAGCATTTGCTAATGAAATCAAAGCTCCAAAATTTTCTCAATCGATTTTGAATGATGAACAAAATAGGATAGATGCTCTAATGTCTCGTCCTGATAATGGTGATCGAGTTGCAAAGATTCGGTTGGATATGGGTCAAGCAATGAATGAACATGTTGCTGTTTTCCGCAATGAATCTGGTATGAATAAAGCGATAGAGATTATTTTCGAGTTACGCGAGCGATATAATTCGGTTCCTATTATGAGTAAAGGAAAAGTTTTCAACACTGGTTTAATATTTGCTATAGAACTTGGCTATATGTTGGATGTTGCACAAACTATTGCAGTGAGTGCTATTTCTCGAAAAGAAAGTCGTGGGGCACATAATCGTACTGATATGCCATCAAGAGATGATGAAAACTTCTTAAAACACACAATGGCCAATCGTTCTGGGCAAGATATTAAAATTGAACATCTTCCTGTTGTTATAACCCAATGGGAACCTCAAGAACGTGTTTATTGAGCTAAGACTTTTGGAGGATTCTAGTGCAAGTAACGTTGAAAGTTAAACGATATGATCCTGAATTACCTGAAAACCAAAGAGATTATTACCAAGAATATGACCTTGATATTTCCGAGAATTCAACTGTTCTTGATTGCCTTATAGATATTCGTGAATATCAAGATGAGACGTTAAGCCTTCGATGTTCTTGTAGAGGAGCAATTTGTGGTTCATGTGCTATGAGAGTAAATGGGAATGCAGCATTAGGCTGCAAAACTAAGATAACGAATGTGCTTGATAGTAATAATTCCATTACTGTTGGCCCAATGGGCAACCATGAAGTCGTAAAGGATTTGGTTGTAGACATAGGTGATTTTTGGAATAAGCTTAGGGCTGTAAAGCCATGGATCTCTCAAATAGGAGATGAGCCAGAAGCTGAATACATTGCTCCAAATGAAGATATGCAACATCTAGTAGGGGTTGTTGGTTGTATACTCTGTGGAGCGTGTGTTTCTGATTGTACTGTTCTTGAAGTTGATAATAATTTTTTGGGCCCTGCTGCTCTTGCTAAAGCATATAGGTTTGTTGCAGATCCGAGGGACGGAGAAGAAGCATCTAGATTAGAATCGTATAATGAATATGGAGGCATATGGGATTGTACTCGGTGCATGGCATGCGTTGAAGTTTGTCCTAAAGGTGTAGCTCCTATGGATCGAATCATGAGTTTACGCGAGAAAGCTATTGAAGCTGGATTTACCAATACTGCAGGAGCAAGACATTCTGAAGCGTTTGAGAGTTTGGTTGCTCACAGTGGAAGTTTAGATGAAACTCAGCTATTAATTAAAACAATTGGTATATTTAATTTCCCTAAACTCATCTCCCTTATCCCTTTTGCTATTAGAGCAGGTTTCAATCGTAAGGTTCCACCTTTGATTCATAAGAGCATTCCTGGTGTAGAGAATATTAGAAGAATTCATAAACTTATAAAATCTTCAAAAAAATAATATAAATAATATTAGGATTTAAGTATAAAAAGGAGTAACAAGTGCAATACGCGTTTTTCCCCGGGTGTGTGTCTAGAGGTGGTTGTCCTGAACTATATCCTTCGGTTTTGGCTGTTGCAGACAAACTAAATATTGAATTAGTTGAACTTACGGGAGCTTCATGTACTGGAGCAGGGGCTTTACAAGAAAGTAATCCTCTCTTAGGGGATACTTTAAATGCTAGAACATTCGCAATGGCTGAGAAACTTGGGTTACCAATAATGACCATATGTAGTACCTGCCAAGGAGTGATGAGTCAAGCTATTGTGAAGCTTCGTAATTTAGAATATCGTGCTAAAATAAATGAAATACTTGCTGAGGAAGGTTTAGAATACACTGGATCAGTAAGTGTAAAACACATGTTGTGGATTATTGTAGAAGATATTGGGTTAGAAACTCTTAAAACGCATGTTGTAAATCCCTTAACAGATTTGTATCTTGCACCTTTTTACGGATGCTATATAGTTCGTCCTTCCGCAGCTTTGGATTATGAGGAAAACCCTTTAAGAAAGGAATCCTTAGAATTGGTTATTGAGGCTATTGGAGCTACTTCAGTAGATTTTTCTGGGAAGACTAGATGTTGCGGTTTTCCTATACTTACTATCAACGAGAAAGCTTCATTAGCTATGGTTGGCAAACATACATTAGAGGCACAAGATCAAGGGGCTGATGCTATGGTTACACCATGTCCGTTGTGTCACTTGAATTTAGATGGTTTTCAATCAAAAGCTGCAAAACAAATAGGACAACAAATAAATTTACCTATACTTCACCTTCCTCAGGCAATTGGTATGGCTATGGGATTAGATAGTGGGCAAATGCTTATGGGGCGACATCTTGTTCCTACTTATGATGTAGCAATGAAGGCGGGAGTAAAACTTTAAATTCATTAATTTGTACTTGAATATAATATCACGGAATTACAGGTGAAAAATTATGGGCCTAGACGCAATTTCTTTGTTTTTTGAAGTAAGCATGGATCCTTTCATATTTCGTGGAGATAATTTTGTTTTAAGCTGGCATGGTTTTCTTAGTGTAGTAGCAGTAATTGTGGCAGTATATTTAGTTGGCAGATGGGCTCCAAAAAACGGAATAAATCCTGACGACGTATATTCTATTGCTACTTGGGCAATTCTTGGAGGAATTATTGGTGCTAGGCTTGTTCATGTTGTAGATGATTTGTCGTATTACGCAAATAATCCTGTTCAAATTTTTGCTGTTTGGAAGGGTGGTATTGCAATATGGGGTGCAGTTCTTGGAGGATTTGCCGGAGGATGGATATATGCATCTATAAGGTCATTTCCAAGAGCTAGGATTGCAGACTTAGCTGCTCCTGCTTTGGCATTTGGGATGGGTATTGGACGGATTGGAGATATTATTAATGGAGAACATTTAGCGAAATTAACTATGAAGCCGTGGGGGATTGTATGGAGTCATCCTGATAGCTTGTCATATCAAAAATGGGGACTCAATCCTAGTCATCCTGCAGTTGTCTATGAAATGTTGCTAGATTTAGCCATAGGATTTCTTCTAATTTTCTTTTTCAGAAAGCGAATCAGACCAGATGGAATGCTGTTTCCAGTACTACTAGTATCCTATTCATTTTTCAGGTTCTTCATATTATTTTTCCACGACTATCCTATAGTTGTGCTAGGCTTAAACCAAGCGCAAGTTATTTGCTTAATAGTTTTGGTTGTAACAGTTCCAATATTATTTCTTAAGGCAAACTTTATTGCTCCTGCTGAACCTGAACCTCTAAATGAACATCCTATGACTCGTTCTGAACGTCGTCGCATGAAAGATTAAGCTAATTGCACTATTGAGAGAAAGGTTTGCAAATGAGTGATGGTTGGGTTGATTCGATTGCAAAAGCATATCAATATAAACTTGATGCATTAGATTTTCTTTCTCGAGTTAGGGAACAATTCCCTTCGAGTAACCCAACACATGCTGGTATAGTTTCTAAACTTTGGATTGCTGCAGATGATATGGATAAACCAGTAAATATTGCTTTAGCAGAATTGAATCAAGGATTATTGTCTGATAAAGGTGAAATTGAAATCACTCGTGGGGCGTCAATGCAACCTGGCTCTTCTTCTCAGATAGAATTTAACAGTGAATTTCCTGATTCAACAAACGATCAATTCCTAGGTCAGATGGGTTCGTTTAATCCTGACAGATTAATCTATGAGTGTACTTGGTCTCTTAGTTGGAGAACTAATGATGATGAATATGCCATTGCATTTAGATTGATTGCTAATGCTAATACAGGTGAATTACGAGCCTTAGTAAACGGATTCAATTTTCCCGAAAACTATGACATCACGTTTCCACTTATAGGTAATGAACTTAAAGATGGATTAGCAAAAGCATATGTCGAAGAAGCCACTTCAAATGAAACAAAAGCAATGTTGCAGAAAATATTAGTTAAGGACCAAAGTGTAATGTTCGAATCAGATCAAAACATCGAAGGTTAGTAAATAATTATTCTAATGTTGCCGCTTGGACTGAACGAGATACAAGCTCACCGTCTTGAAGGTCAAGAATAATTGTGTCTCCTAAGTTAAACCGACCAGCTAATAATTCTTCAGATAACTTGTCCTCTACTACGTTTTGAATCATTCTTCTAAGAGGTCGAGCCCCTAGATGTGGATCATATCCTGTCTCGCCAATAAAACGTCTAGCTTCAGCACTTACTTCAAGGTCTCTACCTTGTTCCATTACGTTAGCTCTAACCTGATCCAGCATTAAGTCAACGATTTCTAATATATGATCTCGATTAAGTGCGTGAAATACTACAGTGTCATCAATTCTATTGAGAAATTCTGGACGGAAATATCTTTTAACTTCTCCAATTACACGATCTTTCATTCTAGTATAATCGTGCTCAAATGCTTCCTCTGTAGATTGTAGAGAGGAAAATCCCATTGAAGTATCTCTCTTGATAAGATCTGAACCCAGGTTGCTAGTCATTATAATAACTGCATTTCGAAAATCTACTTTTCTACCCTTAGAGTCAGTAAGGTGGCCATCATCAAATATCTGTAAAAGAATGTTGTATACGTCAGGATGGGCCTTTTCAATTTCGTCTAGAAGGATGACAGAATGAGGTTTTCGTCTGACTGCCTCAGTTAATTGTCCTCCATCATCGTATCCTATATATCCTGGAGGTGCACCGACTAATCTGGCGACAGAATGTCTTTCCATAAATTCAGACATATCGAGTCTAGTTAACGCTTCGTCTGAACCAAATAAGAATTCAGCTAAAGCTCTAGTAAGCTCTGTCTTGCCTACACCCGTAGGACCCAAGAATATAAACACACCAACAGGTCTTCTTGGGTCTTTCATGCCAGATCTAGCTCTTCTAACAGCCTTAGAGACTGCAGAAATTCCTTCACTTTGCCCAATTATTCTTTCATGTAAATGTGATTCCATTTCTATAAGTCTTTCGGTCTCATGTTGCTGTAGTCTTGAGACTGGAATTCCTGTCCACATACCCACAACTTCTGCAACATCATCTTCTGTAACCTGAGGATCTTCATCATATTGAGTTTCTTGCCACTCACCTTGAAGAGTTTCAACTTTGCTAGCTAGGTTGAGCTCTCTTTCTCTAAGTTCAGCAGCATATTCATACTGTTGCCCTGAAAGAGCTTCTTCTTTTTCACCCTTAACATTTTCAAGAACTTTTAGAGCTTCTTGTATTCCGAATGGCATAGTGGTATTTCGAACTCTTACTCTTGAAGAGGCTTCATCCACTAAATCAATTGCCTTATCAGGCAAGAATCGGTCAGGAATAAAACGAGCTGCAAGTCTTGCGGCTGCAACTATAGCACTGTCATTTATTGTTAACTTATGATGCTCCTCATAACGATTTTTAATGTGCCTAATTATTTCAACAGTTTCTTCGACAGAAGGTTCCTCAACTGTTACCGGTTGAAATCTACGTTCTAATGCTGGATCACGTTCAATATACTTTCTATAGTCATCAAGTGTAGTTGATCCTATAACTCGTATTTCTCCTCTAGCCAGAGAAGGCTTTAGGATGTTAGCTGCATCAACTGCCCCTTCAGCAGCTCCAGCACCAACAAGGGTATGAACCTCATCTATAAAAAGCACACAGTTACCTGAAGCTTTTATTTCCTCAAGAATCTTTTTTAGTCTTTCTTCAAATTCTCCACGATATTTGGTTCCTGCGACCAAGGCACCCATGTCTAATGTGACTAGCCGTTTTCCACGGAGCGTTTCAGGTATATCAGAAGAGGCAATCTGTTGTGCAAGAGCTTCTACCACAGCTGTTTTACCCACACCAGGTTCTCCGATTAAAACAGGATTATTTTTCGTTCGCCTAGAAAGGATTTGGATAGCTCTTTGGATTTCTTTCTGTCTTCCCCAGACGGGATCAAGACTTCCATTTCTAGCTAAGTTGGTAAGATCCACGCCAAGTTGATCTAATACAGGGGTTTTTGTAGATGATTTTGAGCTTGATCCTTGTCCAGAGGAAACACTTTGACTAAGAAGTCGTTGGGATTCAGCTCTTACTTTTTCAAGAGTTATTCCTAAACTTTCTAGTACTCCTGCTGCAACGCCTTCACCTTCTCTGAGGAGGCCTATTAGAAGATGTTCAGTGCCAATGTAGTGGTGACTCATTCTTCTAGCTTCATCCACCGCTAATTCAATAACTTTTTTTGCTCTAGGAGTGAGGCCAATATTTTCGCCTGACACGGCTCTTTCGCCTCGTCCAATTATGAATTCAACAGCAGAACGTATTTTTACAAGATCAACCTCTAAATTGCCAAGAACACGAGCAGCCACACCTTCCGATTCTCTTACTAACCCAAGTAAAACATGCTCAGTGCCAATATAGTTATGGTTGAAACGTATGGCTTCCTCTTGAGCTAGAGAAAGTACTTTACGTGCTCTTTCTGAAAACTTTTCAAATCTACTGGACATTGTGCCCCCCCTAGTAGAGTGATATCTTGTTATTCAGCTGCTATCTTTTTTATTCTTGATCTTCATCTTCGCCAAGTTCTTCCAAAACTTGTTTTCGACTAAGTGCTAAGCGTTTCTGTTCGGGATCTATACTTAGGACTTTTAAATTTAGTGAGTCACCCTCTTTTAATACTTGTGAAGGATGTTCGATATGTTTATCACTTAATTCCGATATGTGAATTAAGCCTTCTACTCCTCCTTCCACTGAAGCAAATGCACCAAATGGAGTTATTCTAGTGACTCTTCCTTCTACAATTTGACCTATATTTAATCTATCTGTCAAGGTTTTCCATGGTTCTGGTTGTAATCTCTTCAAGCTAAGAGAGATACGATTCTTTTCTCTATCAACATTTAATACATATACGTCTAGTTCTTGACCTATTGATACAACCTCGTCAGGAGATTTTACTTGTGACCATGACATTTCTGATATATGAATCAACCCATCACTTCCACCTAAGTCGACAAAAGCCCCAAATTGAGATATTCCAGATATTTGGCCTTTCATAGTTTGACCTTCTGAAATTTCAGAAATAGTACTGGTTTTATTTTCTTTGGAATCATTATTGCCTAATCGTTCAGATACTATTGCTCTTTGCCTTCGTCTATCGAGCTCTAACACTTTAACTTTTAGTGATAAATTTGGAATATTTTCCCCATTAGAGGGGTCTCCTATTGCATTTTTTGTATCTGAACTAACATGTGAAAGTGGAATAAATGCTTGAACTCCATCTATATTAATAAGTAACCCTCCTCGATTATTTCCAATGAGTTCACCTTCTAGAATTTCTTCAGATGTGAGGGCTTTTTCCAGAGTTGTCCAGCCTTTTTCATGCATAGCTCTGTCAATAGATAAAAGAGCGATACCTTCCTCAGTTTCTTGGCGTATTACGTAAGTATAGATTTCTTTGCCAATTTCTAAATTGTCAAATTGTTCGTTAGAAATTGAACGCATTTCTCTAAGGGGGACTAGACCTTCGGATTTGCCACCAATGTTAACGAGGAGCCCTTCAGTAGAATCTTTGTGCATTATTATGCCCTGTACTGTTCTACCTCTTCTTATTTCGGGCTGAAGGCCCATAGCATCCAGAAGCTCTTCCATACTTTCGGGTTGGTAATCATTTCCACTAGTCAATGAAACAGCCTGCCAAGATAAAATATTAGGTAATCATGGGAAGATTATAGAATGGATACTTGATACTGTAAAGTTATTGCGATATGAAACTAAAGATAACTGATGTATTTAAACCCGGGCGACGGCTTATTTTCCCACCCCCTCACGAGGACAGTATCGTCAGCGCTGGGGCGTTTCACTTCCGTGTTCGGGAAGGATACGGGTGGTTCCACCCCGCTCTAGTCACCCGAGAAAATTAACTACATAAGGTAATTTACTGATTATTTGGTTATTATTTACGAAAGAGCTAAAGATTTCTTCATCAAAATTCAAAAGTTACACATCAAATATGAGCAATGCCTAGCCCTAATGTGGGGAAGGCCTCGGTCTATGAGAAACGGTCAGCTGCAACGGTTACCCGTCTTCCACCTCCGTCCTCTAATCAGGTAGTCTACCTGTGACCTTACTTCATAATAAATGGGAGTCCTTATCTTGGGGCTGGTTTCGCGCTTAGATGCCTTCAGCACTTCTCCTGGCCGATCATAGCTACCCGGCGGGGCCCTTGGCAGGACCACCGGAACACCAGAGGATCGTACCTCCCGGTCCTCTCGTACTAGGGAGATGTCCCCGCAAGACTCCTACGCCCACGGCAGATAGAGACCGAACTGTCTCACGACGTTCTGAACCCAACTCACGTACCACTTTAATGGGCGAACAGCCCAACCCTTGGGACCGCCTACAGCCCCAGGATGTGACGAGTCGACATCGAGGTGCCAAACCTTACCGTCGATAGGAACTCTTGGGTAAGATTAGCCTGTTATCCCCGGGGTAGCTTTTATCCGTTAAGCCACGGCCCTTCCACTCGGAACCGTGGGATCACTTGGCCCGGCTTTCGCCCCTGCTTGGCTTGTATGCCGCACAGTCAAGCCTCCTTCTGCCCATACACGCACCGGACGATACCATCCGTCCTGAGGAGACCTTTGGGCGCCTCCGTTACCTTTTGGGAGGCGACCGCCCCAGTCAAACTACCCGCCTGGCATAGTCCTCCGGTGGGTAAGCCGGAGTGAGGGCCCAAATTGGAGAAGGGTGGTATTTCACCAGCGGCTCCAGGCCTCCTGACGGAAACCTTTCATTGCCTCCCACCTATCCTACACATCACGAACCCGAGTCCGATACCAGGGTGCAGTAAAGCTCCACGGGGTCTTTTTGTCCCGCCGCGGGTCGCGAGCATCTTCACTCGCCTTGCAATTTCACCGAGTCTCCTGCTGAGACAGTTCTCCAGTCGTTCCGCCATTCATGCGGGTCGGAACTTACCCGACAAGGGATTTCGCTACCTTAGGACCGTTAGAGTTACGGCCGCCGTTCACCGGGGCTTCGGTTCAGAGCTTCTCCACCCGAAGGTGAATAACCCCTCTCGTTAACCTTCCGGCACTGGGCAGGCGTCAGTCTCTATACATCGGGTTCTCCCCTTAGCAGAGACCTAGGTTTTTGGTAAACAGTCGCCAGAGATGCTACGCTGCGGCCCGCAGATGCTTCAGGAGCAAGTCCCTACACACCCCGGGCGCCCCTTATCCCGAAGTTACGGGGCCCTTTTGCCGAGTTCCTTAGCAAGAGTTATCTCGAACGCCTTGGTGTTCTCACACCTGCCCACCAGTGGCGGTTTGCGGTACGGGCACCCATATAGCTCCGCAAGAGGCTTTTCTTGGAGGCATGGAGGTCAACGAAATTTCTTTGACCTAAGCCAAAGATTTTGACCCTCCTCAGCATATAGCCTACAAGGGCCAACACCCCATGTCCGATGGGGATGCTTCGCCTTTCCTACCCCGTCCTTCTTGTTTCAACGCACAATGGATGGTGCTGGAATTTTAACCAGCTGTCCATCGGCTACGCCTTTCGGCCTCACCTTAGGCCCCGACTAACCCTACGCCGTTTAACGTTCCGTAGGAATCCTCAGGCTTTCGGCGCTATGGATTTTCACCATAGTTTACGCTACTCATTCCGAGATTCTCACTCCCCGTCACTCCAGATAGCCTTGCCGGATATCCTTCAACGCAGACGGGGACGCTCCCCTACCACTCAATGTTTCCATCAAGTCCGTGGCTTCGGCGACTGACTTAAGTCCCGTTACATTTTCGGCGCAGGACCCCTCGACCGGTGAGCTATTACGCACTCTTTAAAGGGTGGCTGCTTCTAAGCCAACCTCCCGGCTGTCTGGGGAACCTCACATCCTTTTTCACTGAGTCAGTACTTTGGGGCCTTAGCCGACGGTCTGGGCTGTTTCCCTTTCGACGATGGAGCTTATCCCTCACCGTCTCACTCGTGAATACGGTATACCGGCATTGGTGGTTTGGTTGGGGTTGGTAAGCTCGCGCCCCCTAACCCATCCAGAGCCCTACCTCCGGTATCCTAAACTTCACGGCTGCTCCTAAAAGCATTTCGGGGAGAACGAGCTATCTCCGAGCTCGATTGGCATTTCACCTCTACCCACAACTCATCCCAGATCTTTGTCCCGATCACGGGTTCGGTCTTTCAGTTCGGATTAACGAACCTTCATCCTGGCCATGGGTAGCTCGCCCGGTTTCGCGTCTTCTGAAAACGACTAATTCGCCCTATTCGGACTTGGTTTCCCTCCGGCTCCGGAAGTCCACTTCCTTAACCTTGCCGCTTCCAAAAACTCCTCGGATCATTCTTCAATAAGCACGCCATCATCCACCCGAAGGTGGACCCTGACTGTCTGTAGGCTCACGGTTTCAGATCTTTTCACCCCCCTTTCGGGGTATTTTTCACCTTTCCCTCACGGTACTGGTTCACTATCGGTCGCTAAGAGTATGTCGCCTTGGAGGGTGGTCCCCCCAGATTCCCACGGGATTCCTCGTGTCCCGCGGTACTTGGGAAATTCCTCAACTTATATTCAGTTTTCGCCTACCGGGCTATCACCGTCTATGGCGGCCCCTTCCAGGGACCTTCGGCTAACCTCATATAATAATTGTTTATTGACTGGGATCAATAAATAGGAATCCCCACAACCCCTAAAAGACATAGGCCCCCAGGCCGTTAGGTCTTCTAGGTTTAGGCACTGCCCCTTCCGCTCGCCGCTACTCAGGGCATCGCTGTTGCTTCCTCTTCCTCAGGGTACTTAGATGTTTCAGTTCCCCCAGTTCCCTTCTCTAAGGCCACCCTTAGAGATGATGAAGGCTTAAGACCTTCACCAGGTTTCCCCATTCGGGCACCCCGGACTCAGCGTGCTAGACCGCTCCTCCGGGAATATCGCAGACTTGCCGCGCCCTTCTTCGGCTCTTAGCGCCAAGGCATCCCCCGTAAGCCCTTAATACCTTCACCACACTAGGGCTAGATATTGCTCTCTCTAATTAGAGATAACTTTGACGTTTCGATATAACTTTTAGTTAGATTTAGATGTTTATTGCAAGGGAATTAGCATGTTTGCATGCTGCTTCCCACGTTGCAAAGGAATAATAATTATTCCAAAGCATAGAAATCTTATGAAGCTTCTTTCGTTGTTAAAGTTCAATGAATCAATAGACACAGAACAATTATTCTATAGGTTATTTAAATCTCAGTCAATACGTTTAGCTTCATTTTTCCATGTGTCTATTATTGACAAATCGAATACAGACTGTCAGAATTGATTTTCTGTGATTTATCACATTTTAGTACTTTAACAGGGGAAGAGTGGGAAGAATTAGGTAAGTTTACTTGAGTTATTGAATGAATTTAAACTCTGTTTTGGAGAGTTTGATCCTGGCTCAGGGTGAACGCTTGCGGCGTGCTTAATGCATGCAAGTCGTGCGAGCAATTCGGGCTTCGGCCTGATGCGCGAGCGGCAAACGGCTGAGTAACGCGTAGGTAATCTGCCCCTTGGTGAGGGACAACCAGCCGAAAGGTTGGCTAATACCTCATAAGTTCTCTAAGTTGCGACTTAGAGAGGAAAGCTTTCGAGCGCCATGGGATGAGCCTGCGTCCCATCAGGTAGTTGGCGGAGTAATAGCCCACCAAGCCGAAGACGGGTAGCTGGTCTGAGAGGACGATCAGCCAGAGGGGGACTGAGACACGGCCCCCACTCCTACGGGAGGCAGCAGCAGGGAATATTGGGCAATGGGCGAAAGCCTGACCCAGCGACGCCGCGTGGAGGATGAAGGCCCTTGGGTTGTAAACTTCTTTTCCGAGGGAAGAGAATGGACTGTACCTCGGGAATAAGCCCCGGCTAACTACGTGCCAGCAGCCGCGGTAATACGTAGGGGGCGAGCGTTACCCGGATTTACTGGGCGTAAAGGGCGTGTAGGTGGCTCGGTTAGTCGTTTGTGAAAGACCTCAGCTTAACTGAGGAAGTGCTGACGAAACCACCGGGCTAGAGGACAGTAGAGGCGAGTGGAATTCCCGGCGGAGCGGTGAAATGCGTAGATTTCGGGAGGAACACCAGTGGCGAAGGCGGCTCGCTGGGCTG
>CEUZ01248739.1_pt1 | contig 47955 bp, 47 predicted proteins | sample 361511 | NCBI WGS metagenome assembly CEUZ01 (sample SAMEA2622822, study PRJEB7988) | marine metagenome | biome: marine biome (ENVO:00000447); feature: surface water layer (ENVO:00002042); material: "saline water (ENVO:00002010), including plankton (ENVO:xxxxxxxx)" | depth 5 m
TGTTTGTGGCTTATGACGAGCATATTTGCGCTGGGCGTTGTGTTTGCGCTGCGTATGTTTGAATAAATAGGAGAGATGTCATGGATTATATTGATTGGGAAGATTTTCAAAAGGTAGATTTGCGCGTGGGAACGATTGTCGCGGTGGATGACTTTCCCGAGGCGCGTAAGCCAGCTTATAAATTGCAGGTTGATTTCGGCGCTGAGATTGGGGTTAAGAAATCAAGCGCGCAAATTACGGATTTATATTCAAAAGATGACTTGTTGGGGCGTCAGGTTATTGCCGTAGTTAATTTTCCGCCAAAGCAAATTGGGCCGATTATGTCTGAATGTTTAGTGACGGGCTTCCACCGGCCGGATGGGGCGGTTGTTTTGGCGGGTGTTGGGATGGATGTGCCTAATGGGGCGCGACTGGCGTGATGCTTGCTTGTGGCGCAGTTGGTATCTTGGGCTGACGGTTTATAGCCAAGTGCCTTAGTGCGTAAAGGGCAATTGCGACTTCAAGGATGGCCATAATCAAAAGGCCGTGGGCGAGCGAATAGATAGACCATAATATCGACCCGAAGGCAACGCCAGCGCGTATATATTGCGGATTTCCTTGTGCTTCGAGCAAGCGATTTTGTGTGAAGGCAATGCAGGGCAATAAGTCACTTGGTTTTTGATAGAGGATCATAACGGCCAGAAGTGAGAAGCCTATGGCGGTGTTGTTTTTATGTTGCGCCGAAATTTTATGCCCCGTCGAATTTAGCAGGATTTGCGTGATAACAGCGCATGCAGCAATGCCAGATACAATTGCGCCTATTGTTGCATCGTTCAGATATAAATAAAGCGAAGAGAAGCTACAGCAAGCAACGTTAGCGGTGAGCATATGGTGATGCTTTTTGAATTTTACAACGCACATAAATGCAGTAAAGCTGAGCGCTAAGATGATCAGTGTGTAGTTATAGTCTTGCATGGGGGTACTTTAGGCGGGAAAGGTAAAGATTGCATTAAGGCATGAAAAAACCCGCCTAAGTGCGGGTTGTTGGGTTTAAATGGCGCGCCCCGGAGGATTCGAACCCCCGACCTTCTGATCCGTAGTCAGACGCTCTATCCAGCTGAGCTAGGGGCGCGTATTTAAACGGTCGATACCTTGTTTGCGACATGTTTGCCGTCAAGGTGGGCGCAAGTTAGTGCATCTGAAAAAATAATGCAAGCCTAAAAATGACGATGTTTCTTAAAAAAAACACCCACATTTTCATTGTGTGCATTCTGTTTAATCGCTTGACAATATAGAGAGCACAGGCAATGCTGCATCAATAGCTTAGCGTTTATCTGGCTTTGCCGCGCTTTTTTATGCCTTTTTTGACTTATTTCTAGGGTTAGAATGTTTAATACGATGATACGATTTGTTGCGTTGCGCTCGATAGTTCCGGTGATGGCCGCCGTGATGGTTTTGGGAACAAGTGGTTTGACTTATGCTCAGGAGGCCGCTCCGCAAGCTGAGGGCGATACATCCCGTCCTGTTTTGGTTATTTCAAACTCTCCGGTTCCGAAGTCAATTTTAGAAAAGGCTTATAGTTATCCTGTGCAGGGACGTGATATTACGCCTGCTGAGGTTGTTGGCTCTGCATATTATAAGCCAACTGAGACAATGGTATCTCGTAAGTTGCGTGACTTGAAAAGTGAGCTTGCGATTTTACAAGATAAGGTTGTTATTCTTTCTGAGGCGCTGGCGAAATTGCAGCGTCAAAATGAATCACAGGCCGCGTCATATTTTGCGGCGGTTGCGACAATCAATACGCAGCTGCAGGTGGGGACAACGCCTGGTAACCCGCGCTTGTTGGAGCGTTTTTCAACAGCCGAGCAATCATTAGAAACATTGGCTGCGCGTTTGGCGGACTTTAATGACTTGGCGATTGATGCCTCTAAAGTTGCGACAGAGGCGTCATTCTTACTCGATTCTGCGCGCGCAACATATGGTTTGTCTGGTGCGATTGAAGAGGACCATGTTGAGCTTGCTGGCATGGAAGATAAAATCAATACAATGATTGTTCTTGTTGAGCGTGTTTTAAACACGGTTAGTGATGATATCTCACGTACAAGTGCATATTTGACGACCGAGCGTGACAATCTACGCACGCTTTCTTTGGCAGTTGCGAACGGTACGCTTTACGGACAGTCTTTGGCGGATCGCCCGTTTTCGGGTGTGCGCGATATTCGTAAGCTTGCATCGTCTTCGCATGCACGCAATGCCGGTTATGCACCTTACGCTGCGCCAGCGCCTCAGGTCGCTGCTCCAACCGCGCTGATGGGCGGCGCGACTGCTCAGTATCAGCAGCCACAATACCAGCAGCCTCAGCCGATCGCGTATGCTCCGGCACCAGTTTTAGAAGATATGCCAATGCCTGAAACGTTCATTGAAGACGCGCCAGAAGCGATGGCGTCTGATGATATGTTCCCGGAAGAGCCTGTTATGGAGCCAATGCCAGTTGTGGCCGAGCCAACACCTGCGCCTGCCGCGCCTGTTGCGCAAGATCCACGTCCTTTGGTTAAAATTCGTTTTGACCGCAGTGATGTTGATTTTGAACAGCCTTTGTATATGGCAGTGAATGAGGTGCTAAACCGTTATCCTGATGCGTCATTTAATGTAGTTGCTTTGCACTCATCGATTGGTGGCGCGGCCGAGACAGCGATTGAAAGCACACGTTCTCGCCGTAATGCGCAAAAAGTTATTCGTACATTGTCACAGATTGGTGTTTCTGAAGGTCAGATTGGCGTTTCATATGACCAAAGCCCTGATGTCGATGCGAATGAAGTTCACGTTTATATTTACTAGAAAATAGTCGACAGATTGTTATGCTGGCGGCTATAAAAACTCCCATGGATATTAAGCAACCTGATTTTGCCGCGGTAAGTGTACGACTTGCGAAAAACGCTTTGGAAGTTGAAGAAGCGCAGCGCGTTCGCTATCAGGTTTTTTATGATGAAAATGGCGCGGTGCCGTGTGCGGAAATGAAGGCCAGTGGTCGTGATTTTGATGCCTATGACGATTTTGCAGATCACCTGATTGTTTTGTATCACGCAGATGATGGCGATAAGATTGTTGGTACATACCGCTTGTTAACGCAAGAGGCCGCGCAGAAGGCTGGCGGTTTTTATTCAGCGCAAGAATATGATATCTCACCACTTTTAAATTCAGGTATTTCATTATTGGAGCTTGGTCGCTCTTGCGTTTTGGAGCCGTTTCGCGCACGCCCTGTGTTGCAGATGCTGTGGCGCGGGATTGCAGATTATATTACCGAGCGCAATATTGACATGATGTTTGGCTGCGCGAGTTTTTCAGGCACGGATGTCGAGGCATTGAAAGTGCCTTTGTCTTATATGTATCACTATCACTTGGCTGAGGGTGATATTTGCCCGCGTGCCTTGGATGAGCGCTATATCGATATTAATTTGATGGACAAAGGCGATATTGATGCACGCCGCGCATTTGCATCTTTGCCGCCAATTATCAAAGGGTACTTCCGTTTAGGAGGCTTTATTGGTGATGGCGCAGTTGTTGATGAGCAATTTAACACCACCGATGTTTTGGTGATGGTTAAAACGCAATCATTGACCAAGCGTTACCGCGATCATTACGAGCGTAAGTTGAATAAATCCATGCCAGGGGCAGGCGCGCAATAGGCGCCAGGTTGTGTGGATGTTACGTATTGTTTTTGCCTGTTTTAAGCTTTTCTTGTTTTCTGTATTAGTGCTGTTTGTGACATTGACACAGCCACTTGTGTTGTTGGTTACGCGCGGGCGTTTGTCGTATGTGATACCGCGTTTTTGGCACTGGTCTGTTTGTAGGATTTTTGGCTTGGTGATTGATGTGCGCGGTGATGTGTACAGGGATGGTCAAGTGATGTTTATGGCCAATCATATTTCTTACCTTGATATTCCGGTTTTGGGTAATGTGCTAAGCGCATCGTTTGTGGCTAAACAGGATGTTGAGGGTTGGGCGCTGTTTGGGTTTTTAAGTAAATTGCAGCAGACTGTCTTTATCTCGCGTGACCGCGCCGCGGCAAAGGATGTGCAGCGACAATTAGATGCGCGCCTTTCTAAGGGGCAGGATTTGATTATCTTCCCCGAGGGGACATCGACAGATGGCCGTGATGTGCGTGATTTTAAATCCAGTTTGTTTTCGTTGGTTGTGAAATCGACAGTGAGTGATTTACGGGTGCAGCCTGTTACAGTGCAGGTTATGGAGGCCGATGGCGTGCCTGTTCGCCGTGATTCTGATCAGGCGCTTTTGGATATATATGCGTGGCATATTGATATGGATACGGATTTGGGCGTGCATTTATGGCGCTTTGCCCAAACCAAAGGGGCACGTTTAACCGTGACATTTCATCCGCCGATGCGCGCAGCAGAGTATAGCGATCGCAAGGCGATGGCGCAGGCGTGTCAAAAATCGGTTAAGGGTGGACTTGTTTAGAGGCGCATGGCATAAAGGCCTGACGATTAAACGTGACCGATATGAAAAGGAAGAATTATGGCAGAATTTAATGCAGCAGAATTACCACAAGTACAAGCATTTTTGCAGCGTCGTTTTGGTAAAGAAGGCTTTGCGCTGAAAATGCGTGAGCGTGCAAAGGATTCGGTTGAGGTTCTTTTGGATAATGAGTTTATCGGTGTGATCTATAAAGATGATGAAGATGGCGAAGTTTCTTATGACTTTAACATGGCTATCTTGCAGGAAGATCTTTAAATTTCTTAATGTTGCGCTTGTCTTTGTAGACAAGAGACGCTGTAAGCCTGTATCATAGTATAGTGATGAGCAAATACAGGCTTTATGTGTGGGTGTGTGTGATAGGGGTGTCGTGTTTGATTCCTTTGTCTTTTTCTTATGCCCAATGTATTGCTGGTTTGCCTTGTGTGGCTGATCATTCGACGGGCGCAAATGATTCCAAAGCAGAAAGTGCGGCGTGTGATGCTGATTTTATGAATCAGATATATGCGCGTGCCTTTATTGAAAGCGACCGTGAGGTTGCGGTTGCGCAGCAGTACGTAACAAAGCCCAATAGCGTATTGGAGTTTAGTTGCTTTGATACTGTGGCTAAAGAATTTCTTGAAACGTATAATCCTGTGTTTTCTGCTGACACATCGAGCCCTGGTGCTGTGCCAGAAGGGCGCTCTTATAGCAATTTTATTAAGCTTTCAGTTCAGTCGCATTTGTCGACCTCTTATGGGCATGATTATGTGTCTTCGGGGACTGGGGAGGCTTATTCTGATGAATTGTCGCCGTGCGATTCCTTGATGTCGGCTCAATTTTTATCGCGCTGCGCTAATTTTGATACGCTGGGTGAGGGGTTTTATAGTTTTGATACGTTGACAAATGTTGATCCCCGGGTTGGGCCTTACGGAGTGTCGTGCCCGGGCACGGCTGTTACCGAAGATTTGCTAAAGGTTGCGACAAATGATGAATTTAAATATGCGGCCTTTGATATCTTTGAAGAGTATCCTGAACAGGTTACGGAGCCTGCGTGTTCTGATCCTGTTGGGACGGGACTTTTCTATGAAGCTCCGTCTGAGATTTCTTGGACGACTTTGGGGGAGTATATTTTTGGATCTTCGCAAGCGTATGAGCATAAGGTTTGCGTGAATCCGCTTTGTACTTATGTCGTAGGTGAGGATAGTTGCCAAGCAAAGTGATGCTTTTTTTGAGGCGAATGCATTTGCCCGTAGAGGGTGCTTTGAGGTATACTTATAAAGTGAGTTTAGAAAAGGGCCAGAGTGTGATTTCTCGTAATTTATTGTCTTTGATTGTGTTTGGCGCTGTTGTGGCGGGAGCTTTTTCTTATGTGCAGGCTGCTCCTCCGACGCCGGCGGAAACGTCCTGTGACCCTGTTTATTATGATACGCTTGAATCGCGTGCCTGGCTTGAGGCTCAGCGTGAAATTACGCAAAACCAAAATCTCATTTCAAAGCCAGATAGTGTTTTGCGCTATAGCTGTTTTGACAAACTGGCGGATGATTTTGCCAGTGCGACTGGCAGTATGTTCTCAGGTGGTGCGGATGTAAGTGTTGCGCAAGATACTGCGGATTCCTTTGTTCAGACGAACTTTTCTGACTTACATAATAAGGCTCTTGGTGGACGTTCGAGTAATGTGAATTCTGCCTTGGATGGTAGTTGTGATGCGATGCAAAAAGTGTGGGAGCAATCGCAGTGTATGAATTTTGCGGATAATCCTGATACAGATGCGTTTTTTACTATACAAGAATATGTTGATAATGCCGCGTCTGATAAGCGCTTTGAGGCAAGCTGTCCTGAGGTTTCGGGGTGGTCTGACGAGTCTGATGCTTTATTGCCTGAGAATACCGCTTGGGAAGAAGACCTTGTTACATCATTTTTGCCTGAATTTGTAACGGATGATGATTGTGATGCGTCGTTGCAGGTTGCAACGGGGGTGACTGTTGTACCGTCCGGTGGTGATGACCCTTATGAGGCTAAGGTGTGTGTGAAGTCTGGGTGTGTTTATGCGCCATCAGGTCAGTGTCATGCGCCGTGCGAGCCAGGCACTGAATGGGATGGTTCCGCTTGCTCCGCGCCGTCTTAGGTGGTCTAATTTCATGAAATATGACTTTTTTGAAATTTTTTTCTTAAAAACGCACAAGAAACCTTGCAAATGTTTTCTATAGCCTCTAGTTTTTAGGCAATTACTTACTTAGTCAAAAATCTTGGAGATTACATATGACAAACTTAGCACTAGCTGAATATATTTGGCTGGATGGTGCAGTGCCAACACGGTACTTGCGCTCAAAAGCACGTGTTGTGAACTTTGATGCACGTCCTACTTCTGTTGACGCCTTTCCTGAGTGGAGCTATGACGGCTCTTCAACAAATCAGGCGAACGGTGACGATTCAGATTGTATTTTGCAGCCTGTTTCTTTCATCGATGATCCGATCCGCGGCGCAGGTAACTATCTTGTTATGTGTGAAGTTTACAATCCTGATGGCACGCCTCATGCGTCTAACTCTCGCGCTCAATTGCGTGAAGTGATGGAAGCTGGTGGTGACAAGCTTGATATGTGGCTTGGTTTCGAGCAGGAATATACATTGTTCCAAAATCGTACGCCTTTGGGTTGGCCTGAAAGTGGCTTCCCTGGTCCTCAAGGTCCTTATTACTGCGGCGTTGGTGCAGATGAGATTTTTGGTCGTGAGATTGCTGAAGAGCATGCGCGTCTATGTCTTGATACGCAAATTGCTTATTACGGTATGAATGCAGAAGTGATGCCTGGCCAGTGGGAATTCCAAGTGGGTTACCGCGGTGTTGAAGGTGAATCTGCTTCGGCGATTGATATGGCTGACCAGACATGGTTTGCGCGCTGGTTGCTGCACCGTGTAGGTGAAGAGTACGGCATTTCTGTATCTTTGGACAATAAGCCTATCAAGGGTGACTGGAATGGTGCGGGTATGCACACTAACATTTCAACTGTTGATACGCGCGATAAGGAAAAAGGTAAGGCCGCTATTGAAGCTGCAACAAAAGCTTTGGGCGAGAAGCATGCAGAGCACATCGTTCTTTACGGTGCTGGTCTGGCTGATCGTTTGACGGGTGATCATGAAACATGTGACATCAACACGTTTAAAGTTGGTGATGCTGACCGTGGTTGTTCTATCCGTATTCCAAAGCCTGTTGCAATTAAAGGTTATGGTTACTTTGAAGATCGTCGTCCAGGTGCGAATGCTGACCCTTATTTGGTTGCTGCGCGTTTGATGGCGACAATCGCTGGTACGCCAGAGTCAGTCTTTAAATTTACAAGCTGGCCACGTAAAGACAATAAGCTGGCAGTTGCGGCTGAATAAGATTGTCTGATTGATTAGATTTGAAGAAAGGCGCTCGCATCGGGCGCCTTTTTTTGTTAAAATTAAAGATGCTGGTTTGCGTTTGTGTGTAAGCTGGTTTTTCTAGGTGTTTGTGCCTGACGATTTGCGTGATCTGCGCATAGAGTTTTTATACATTGTGGTAGAGGTGTCTGTTTTGGATTCTGAATTTGATAAAGATAAGAAAGCTAAAGATTCTTCATCGAAGGGTTCTTCGGTAGGGAGCTTCTTTATGGATTTAGTCGCGAGCGAACGCGGCACTAAGGCTGAAGACGGTTCGGGTGTTCCTGAAACGGATGCTCCGTCTTCTGGTGCTGCTGCCTCTACTCCGTCTTCTGGTGCCGTTCAGCCTGCAGACCTTGCGGGGCAGGTTGATCCTGCGCAGCCTGTAGAGAGCATTTCAGTCTCTGATGCTAGTGACGTATCTTTTGGTTTTGAAATTGATTCGGATGAGGTTGCGCCCATGGCGGATGCGCACGCAACAGATAGGGATGCTTTGCCTGATACGTCTGAAGAAGATAGCGGTTTGAGCCTTTCTTTGGATGAGGGCGATGATAGCGGGCTAGGTGATGTTGGTGCTGAGATGCCGCAGCCCCAGTTGCCGGATGAAACGCCAGATGTATCTGGACTGTCTTTGGATGATGCAGGGGGTGGTTCTGAGGAGCCTGTCTCTCCGCCAGCAGTTTCTCAAGGTGATGTGAGTGAGGTTGCGGAAAGTGCTCCTTCGCAAGAAGGCGGGGCGGTTAATGCAGATATGGGTATTACAGGCTTTGAGGCGCCGCAGGATGTTGTGACACCTGCGCATCTAGTAGCCGAGCCTCCGCAGGATACTGGATTTGAGGTGTCACCACTGCCTGAGACTTCTCAATCAAAGTCAGAGGCGGAGTCCACGCCTCCAGTTGTGCCGGAGCCTCAGCCTTCATCTCAGCCGCTGCAGCCCGAATCTGATTTGTTGCCGCAGCCTTCAATGTCTCCGCCGCCGCAAGGTGGGGAGATGTCTCCGGATTCTGTCGATATTGGAGGAGGCAGTTTTTCTCAGGACGAGAGTGAAGAACGCCGCCGCCGTATTGGTGATGAGCTGGTTGAGCGTGGTGTCATTACAAAAGACCAGCTGAACGTTGCCTTGCAGCACAAAAAGATTACAGGTGAGATGCTTGGGTCTATTTTGGTGGAGCTTGGTTTTATTGATCAGAGTGTTCTTTTGGACGTACTTGCGGAAGATGCGGGTGTCGGCGTTTTTGATTCTAAAAATGTTTCTTATGATTCAGGCTTGCTGAAGATGTTTGATAAGAATGTTGCCCGCAAGTTGAGTGCGCTGCCTGTCTACCAGCGTGATAATGAATATTTCTTTGCGATGTCAGACCCGCAAGATGTTGTGGCGCTTGATACTATTCGCCGTCACTTGCCGCGCGGTGCGCGATTGCGGCCTTTGTTGACCTCGCCAGCAGAGATTTCCGAATCCATTGATACAGCGTATGGTTATGCAAGTTCGATTAAACAAATTCTGAGTGAACTGGAAGAGGGTGAAGTCGTTGAAGATCTGACGACTTTGGACGAGAAAGATATGTTCTCGCACCCGATTGTACGCCTTGTGAACGCCTTGGTGTTTGATGCGGTGAAGATGGGCGTGTCTGACTTGCACTTTGAGCCTGAAGAGAACTTTGTGCGTTTGCGCTATCGTTTGGATGGTGTGTTGTTTACATCACAGACACTTCATAAACAGCACTGGAATGGTATTGCACAGCGCCTGAAAATTATGTCGCAAATGGATATCGCTGATAAAATCAGTCCGCAAGATGGTCGCTTTAACCTTGAGGTTGCAGGGCGCGAAGCGGATTTTCGTGTGTCATCCTTGCCAACAGTTCATGGTGAAAATATTGTTCTTCGTGTCTTGGATAAGAGCGCCAGTATTATGCCGATGGAGGCCTTGGGCTTTAGTGAGGAAAACCGTGAGAAGATCCGTAAAGTGCAAGCCAAGCCTGAGGGGATTATTATTGTTACAGGACCAACGGGTAGTGGTAAGACGACGTCACTTTATTCGATGTTGAATGAGATTAACGACGTCGAGGTGAATATTCAAACATTGGAAGATCCCGTTGAATACTCGTTGCCCATGATCCGTCAAACGCATGTTCGTGAAGGCGTTTTGGAGTTTGCTGACGGGATTAAGGCGCTTTTGCGACAAGACCCTGATATTATTTTCATTGGTGAGATTCGTGATAAAACCACGGCTGAAATGGCGCTGAAAGCGGCGATGACTGGTCACCAGGTTTATACATCGTTGCACACGAACGATTCATTTGGTGCGTTGCCGCGTTTGCTTGATTTGGGGTTGAAGCCGGGGATGCTTGCTGGTGCGATTGTTGCGGTCTTTGCGCAGCGCTTGGCACGCCGCTTATGTTCGGATTGTAAACAACCATGGACACCTAATGATGAAGAGCGTGCGTTGTTGGGCTTTGAGGAAGGTGATGCGCTTCCTGAGATGTTCTCGGCAAACCCTGAAGGGTGCCCTAAGTGTGCGCATGGCTATAAGGGGCGTGTGGCCTTGGTCGAGATTTTGACGTTTGATAATGAGCTTAATGATTTGGTCGCGCGAAGTGCGCCGATGTATGATTTGCGTAAAATGGCCGATGAAAAAGGGTTTAAAAGCATGGCAGATGACGCGCTTTTGAAAATTAAAGATGGTTTAACGGATATTGCAGCCGTATCGAAGGTTGTTGATTTGACCAAAGGTGAATAACGTATTGTTGAAGGGGATTGAATATAATGAAACGCTATAAGTACAAAGCTATTAATGCAACAGGACACCCAGTTCGCGGAATGATCTCTGCTTCGGGTGAGGGCGATCTGTATAATCAGCTTGCGGAATCAGGGCTTGAGCTTGTGAGTTGCTCTGAGGTTGGTGGCACGAAAAAAGGCTTTTCCATTGGCACGCAAAAGGTAACGCTGCGTGATTTGATTCAGTTTTTCGTTCAACTTGAGCAATTGCAAGGGGCAGGGGTTGCCTTGCTAGATGCGCTTGAAGATGTGCGCGATTCTTCTGAAAACCCGACTTTGCGTGATGTTGTGTCCGAGGTCTATCGTGATGTGCGTGACGGTGTTTCTTTCTCTGAAGCGATGAGCCGTCACCCAAGCGTGTTTGCGAATCTGCATATTTCGTTGATCGCGGCAGGTGAAGAAACGGGTGATTTGACATCTGTTTACAAGCAGTTGGTTATTTATCTTGATTGGACGGATGTCATGCAGGCGAAAATCCGCAAAGCTACGGCGCAGCCCAAAATTGCGGGCGCGGCAGTTGTCTTGATGATGGTGATTATGCTGGGTTATGTTGTTCCGCAAATCGTAGGGTTTATTGCGAATTTGGATCAAGAATTGCCGTTTTATACAAAGGCCTTAATGGCAACTTCAGACTTCTTCCAACAATATGGGCTATACTTGTTGCTGGCTCCGGTTGGTTTTATTGTTGTAGTTAAAACATTGAAAAATTTGTCATCGGCGTTTGCGTATTTTTCAGATTGGGTAATGTTGAACTTACCGCTTGCGGGAGCGTTGATTAGAAAAGCGTCTATCGCGCGTTATACGCAAACATTTGGTGCATTATATGCCAGTGGTATTGATATTATTTCAGCCCTTAAATCGGCGCGCCAGACAGTAACAAACAAGGTTTTGTTAAGCGGTTTGGATATGGTTGAGGCAAACGTGCAGGCGGGTAGTTCTTTATCCGAATCATTCGAAATGAGCGGTCATTTCCCAAGTTTGGTTGTGCGAATGATCCGCGTTGGTGAAGGTTCGGGTAATTTGACGCCTGTTTTGGATAAAGTTTCCGAATTTTACAGCAAAGATGTGGATGAAGCTGTTGAAGGTTTGATTGGATTAATTCAGCCTGCCTTGACAGCCGTCATGGGTGGTTTGATACTGTGGATTGCGGTTTCTGTTTTTGGGCCTATTTATTCGAGCTTCCAAAATATGAATTTCTAACAGTTTACTTTATCAAGGTTATTTTATGCTCCCTTTTGGTCGTACAGTTCTTTCTATGATGGATGACGGCCTGTATGTTTACCGGTCTCGCGGTAAAGGCACCGAATTTATAGAGTCTGTTCCATGGAATGCTGACGGTTTTGTCGGTCAGGTCATTCAGATTTTGCAAGGCAAGTGCGGCGGCGCACCGGTTATTGTTATCAATGACATGGTCGAGCAATATTACCGTAAAGAGCGCGTGTTTACGGCGGGCGTTGGGTCATTAGATAAAAAATCTATGGTCGACCGCAAGCTTGCCATGGTCTTCCCAAGTTATTCTGTCAGAACGTCTATTGCGTTGAATGAGAAGATTCAGCGAGAAGACAGTAAGATGGCCTCGGATGTTTATCTCTTTGCGGCGATTGCGAGTACTGATCAATTATCGTCAGTGATTGCGTCGTTGTCGCGCTCGACGGTGGGGATTCATGGCGTGGGGCTTTTGCCACTGGAAACAGTAGGGCTGGTTGATAGCCTTGCGAAAAAGCTGGTTCCGAAAGATGCGGGCGAGGCTAAATGGAAGCTCCTCATTGGACAGCACCGTAACGGTAATTTACGTCAAATTGTTGTTAAAGACGGTGATATTGCCCTAACGCGTATGACACAAATTTCGGATGACGGGGATTTGACTGTTTGGGCCTCTGAGGTTGTTCAAGAATTTCAATCCACGATGAGCTATTTAAGCCGCTTGGGCTTCCAGCCTAAAGATGGTCTTGATGTTATCTTGATTGGCCCTGAGGAGGCGACTGAATCTGTTCGCCAAGTCGTTGAAGCAAAATATTCGTTCTATAGCGCAACAGCGCAGCAAGCCGGGAAGTTACTAGGGCTTAAGGTCAGCGACGGCGATGACGAGCGTTACGCAGATCCATTGCACATGGCGTGGATTATGAAGAAAATTACGCTGAAGGCTGGCATGCCTGTGCGTCAGCTTGAACCGGCAATGCAGGCGAGACTGGGCGCGGTGGCAGGTATGGCTGTACTTAGTCTTGGTCTTCTTTTTGTGTTGTCGAGTTCTGTTGGTAGCTTTATGTCGATGCTGAGCGCAGGATCTGAACTGAGTACGCAAAAGGATAAGCTTGCACGATTAGAGCGGCAATATAATGCAGAAACGTCGCGTATGTCGGACTTAGGGGTGGACTTGCCTTTGATACAGGCGACTGCAGAGGGATTTAATCAGGTTAACAGTAACGAAGTTGATTTATTACCCTTTTTGCAGTCCATTGCTGGTGTGATGGAGGAGGGGCGCGTTTTAAGTCGTTTTTCTTTAAGCGTTGTCGAGCCGGTCCTGCCTGAAGCGACAACAGGGGCAAACCGCCTTACGAAACGTATTGTGCCATCGCGTCAACGCGATGAAGATGCGTTTGGCGCCGAAATTGTAATGGTCTTTCCTGCAAATGTTGTCGTGGATTTTGGAAATAAGGAGCTGCGTGACTTTAGAACCCGTTTACGCAAAGTATTGCCTGGCCATGAGGTTGAGGTTACCAAGTTCCTTGATGAATATAAGTATATTGCCGATGTCGGCGGTGATCAGGGGGATCGCAAAGTACAACAAGATAAGGTTGCTGAAATTTCCATTAAAGGAAAGGTTCAGAAATGATTTTAGATTTAATTGGCATAAAACGTACAATTATTTTGGGAATACTACTGGGCGCCAATGTTGGGTTGTATGTCTTTTCTCAGGTGCTTTTTGCGCCTCAGATGGAGAAGGCTACAAAAGAGCTTAGCAAGGTTAAGCGTCAGTCTTCTCGCTATCAGAAAGATTTGAATGCGATTAAAAATGACTTTGATGCGTTAGGTGGACAGCAAGAAATTTTTAATAAGTTGACCGAGAAGAAATTCTTTGGTGACGTGTCCATGCCTGTGCAATTGGAGGCATTAGATTTAATCTCTCAGCAGACTGGTGTTGACGCACTTGTGAAAGTTTCTGCGCCAAGGGAGATGAAATTATCGGGCATGGATCGTGTCGACTGGGTCATGGTCAAGCGTGAGATTGTTATTGATATAAAGGCGTTTGACGATGTCGATATTTACCGTTATCTGGATCGTTTGCAAAAGGAATTGCCAGGTTATTTGAAGTTAAAAGATGTATCTATTAGGCGTACTGCTGATTATAGCGCAGATATGTTGCGCGAAATTATACGCGGTAAGTTTCCCGATATTGTCACTGCATCGTTAAATTATGATTGGTATCTCATGAAGGCGACGAATGCTCAAGGTGATGCATCTACGCAAGGGAGGAGATAATGAGCTATAAGTTTTCTTATCTTCGTTGCTTGTGTGCGCTGTCGTTGGTTGCGCTGTCTTCACCTGTGATGGCGCAAGGGTTCTTCGGTGAATTAAGAGAGCGCGTAGGAACTGCCGTTGAAGAGCATTCTGCGAATATGCCTGTTTTAAATGTTAAACAAATTCCACAATCGGCTGATCGTAAGTTTGCAGACAATGAGGGGGACGCAGCAGAAGAAGAAAGCGTGCCTGAGATTTCTGTTGACGATTTGCCTGAGCCAGGTGAGGGGCCTGTTGTCGTTACAGAGGAAGATTTCAATGCCTTTCAATCGTTGTTCTTGAAGCCATGGCAGCGTAAAGAAATTTTTGATATCCGTAATTTCCAAGGTGATGTTTATGAGGCATATATTGCAGAGCTTCGCGCTGAGCGTGAAAGAGAAGCGATGCAAGAAGCGCTAAAAACTGATCAAGAGGAAAGAGAACAACGCAGTGAAAAGGTTAAGCCGCCTGAAGAAAAGCGCTATATTCACTTGCAAGGCATTTTGTACACAAGCGCTGATCAATGGGTTGTGTGGATGAATGGACAAAAGATAACCCCTGAGGCATTGCCACGTGAGGTTGTTGGCTTTAAAGTTTACGAGTCGTATGTGGAAATGCGGTGGTTTGATGAGTATACCAACAAAATTATTCCATTAAGATTGCAGCCAATGCAGCGTTTCCATATCGATAGTCGAATGTTCTTGCCAGGGTAATCTGCCCGTATGGCCTGTATTAGGAAGAAAAATGAGTAACCCAGTGCTTTCAGTATCTGATGTGACGATTGCGTACGAAAAAACGGACGTCGTTTTTGGTGCCGATTTTTCGATCGAATCCGGTGAAATGTTTGGTTTGGTTGGATTGAATGGCGCAGGTAAGACAACGCTGATCAAAACGATTCTTGGTCTGCACTCTGCGCGCTCGGGTGATGTTCGTATTTTCGGATCGGATAATATGCAGGTTTCAGCGCGCCGTAATGTGGTTTACCTGCCAGAGCGGTTTGATCCACCATGGTTTTTAAGTGGTATGGAGTTTGTTAAGTTTTCTTTGAGCTTATACAAGCAGCCATTTAATGAAGAAGAAGTCTATAAGGCAGCAGATAAGTTGGCATTGGATCGTGCGGCGCTTAAACGCCGCGTTCAGACCTATTCTAAAGGGATGCGTCAGAAGCTTGGGTTGATTGGTACAGTCCTGACGCGGTGTAAGTTCATTGTTCTGGATGAGCCTATGAGCGGCCTTGACCCTTTGGCGCGTACGCTTGTGAAAGACATGTTGCTTGAGATCAAAGATAAAGATCAAACAATTTTGATTTGTTCGCATATTTTGGCCGATCTGGATGAGATTTGCGGGCGCATTGCGGTTATCCATGAAGGGGCTATTGAATTTTTAGGGACGCCGTCTGCGTTGAAGACGCAAACAGGTGTTGATGTATTAGAGCGTGCGTTTTTACAGTTTATTCAAGATAAGCGCGAGGCGTAGTCTGGAGAGAAGATGAATAAGAACATGAAATTTTTAAGCTTATTGTTGAGCGCGATTTGTATGAGCGCCCCTGTGATGGCGCAGTCGGCGCAGCAGAATAAAACGCAGGAAGCCGCCTCGCAGAAGCAAGAAGTTCAAAGTACATTGCAAGATGTTGATATGACATCTTTTGAGGTGAATGATTATTTTGACGCCGAGGATTTGGCGCCGCCTTTGGAAGGGGAAGAGGACGAGGATTATGAGCTTCGGATGCTGGACCCTGAAAAAGATAAAGCATCACGTTTTGTCGTTGTTGATAAAACGGCTAAGGCGGATTCCGCTTCAGCGCGCTTAGAAGCAGCAAAACGCGCGATGGATTTGGGCCGTTTTGAAGCAAGCATTCGCATTTACGAGGGTTTGCTAGAGGAAACGCCAAAGGATCCAGCGGTTTTGATTGGGTATGCGGCGGCGTTGCAAAAGAGTGGCCGCGATGATGAAGCGATTGCAACGTATGAAGATTTACTTTCGCTTGAGCCAGATAATATTGATGCGCACATTAATATGCTTGGTTTGATTGGTAATCGTTATCCGGCTGTGGCGCTGCAGCGTTTGAAGGCACTGGATGGTAAAAGTAATGAATTTAATCCTGCGCTTGTCGGGCAGATTGCGTTTGTTCAGGCGAAGTTAGGTCGTTATAAGCCTGCCCTTAAAAGCTATGCTTTGATTGCCAGCCGCGAGCCTGAAAATGCACTGCACTTTTTGAATATGGCGATTGTTGCTGATCGTGCAGGGTTGCAAAAAGAGGCGATTGAATATTATGAGCAAGCCTTAGAAATCGATACGATTTATTCTGGTGGCCGCAGTTTGAGCCGTGATCAGATTTTCGACCGTTTGGCACAATTACGATAAGTTTTTTCTATGGATTTGCCGTTTTACCTTGATTGCGCCTTGGTTGTGATGCTGGGGTTGTGCTTGGGAAGTTTTGCTACGGCGGTGACATATCGCGAGCTTAATGACCTTTCTTGGATTATGCCTTCGGCAAAGGATCATGCGAAAGAACAGGCTGTTCCGACTTATCGCTCGGCATGTCCGTCATGTCATCATACGCTTTCATTTTTGGACTTATTTCCAGTTTTTTCTTGGCTGTTTTTGCGCGGGCGTTGCCGCTATTGTCAGGCAAAGATCGGCGTTATGTACCCGTTGATTGAGGTCCTATGTTTGTGTGCGTGCCTTGCGCTGTTTTTTGTACATGGCCTGAGCATTACGAGTTTATTAATGATGGTCAGTGTGCCGTTTCTTATTGCGCTGTGTGTTGTTGATTTTAAGCGCATGATTTTACCCAATCTTTTGGTCGCGATTGTGGGGGGATTGGGCGCGTTAGTCATTGGATGTGATGTGTTCTTTGGGGGTGTGGCCGCGATGGAGGCGTTGTTACGCGCATTGTCTGCGATATTATATGCAGGCTTTGCGTTGTTGATGGGGGTGAGTGTTTCTTTTGTATTGAAGAAAGATGCGCTTGGCATGGGGGATGTTAAATTTTTTGCGGTTGCTGGTTTGTGGTTAGGCGGCGCAGCGTTGCCAGCATTTTGTATTTTGTCAGGTCTGTCAGGCATTGTTTTAGGCGGCGTATGGCAACGCATTACAGGCAGTCAGCTTTTTCCTTTTGGACCTGCTTTGATTTTATCTCTCTATATTCTTTGGTTATTTGATGGTTCATTTTTAACTGTTTTCATGTAATATGGTGTTGAGGTTTTCTTTACCTTATTGTGTCATTCTGACGATGTGTGCTTACCTTTAAAGGGGATTGTTCGTGGATCTTACCCAGTTATTAGCTTTTACCTTGCAAAACGATGCGTCCGATTTGCATCTGGCGGCAGGAAATCCGCCGATTATCCGGACGAGTGGCTTGATGAAAAAGGTGAAGGCAGACCCTTTGACAAGTGATGATGTGCGCACGATGCTTTACTCTGTTATGTCAGAAGATCAGCGTGCAGAGTTTGAAGAAAATGCCGATATCGACTTTGCGATTGCGATGGGGGAAAAGGCACGTTTTCGTGTGAACGGTTTTATGTCCCGTTTAGGTACATGTGCGGTTTTTCGTACTATTCCGTCTAAAATTCCATCGATGGATGATTTGGATTTGCCACCTGTCTTTCGTTATTTTGCAGAGCTTGAAAAAGGCCTTGTGTTGATTACTGGCCCAACGGGTAGTGGTAAATCCACAACCTTGGCGGCGATGATTAACCACATTAATACCACGATGGCGCGCCATATTTTGACCGTTGAGGACCCAGTTGAATTCTTTCATAAATCCAGTAAAAGCCTGATTAACCACCGTGAGGTTGGTAAGGATACAAAGTCATTTAATGCCGCATTGAAGGCGGCTCTGCGTGAAGATCCGGATGTTATTCTTGTCGGTGAGATGCGGGATTATGAAACGATTTCACTTGCCTTGACCGCGGCAGAGACAGGGCACTTGGTTTTTGGAACATTGCACTCGAACTCGGCACCGAAAACGATTGACCGTATTATTGATGTGTTCCCATCCAGTGATAAGGAAATGATCCGCGCGATGTTGTCTGGGTCTTTGCAAGGGGTTGTGTCGCAGTCATTGATGCGCCGTGCGAATGGCGGGCGCGTTGCTGCGCATGAAATTCTGGTTGGTACGAATGCGGTGCGCAACCTTATTCGTGAAAATAAAATTCCTCAGCTTTATTCAATGATGCAAACAGGTTTGCGTTACGGGATGGTGACCATGGAAGATTCTGTGCGCGACCTTGTCGAAGCAGGCATTGTGTCTGAGGAAGAAGCGATGTCAACATTGGCGGCTGTTTCTGAAAGTGGTGAAGATATTACACTTGGCCACGGGCATGCGTCTGATGAAGGTGATTCTGAGATGCCTGCGGGTGAAGATCAGGGCGGTATGATGGGCGGTAGCGGAGATCAAGGTAGTTATTCGTTTTGAGTAGAGATGTCATTTTCAATTATTTGCTGGAGATGGGGCGCGTTGCGGCCAGTGACCTGTATTTAACAGTTGGGTCAAGGCCTATGATGCGCGTCGATCAAGACTTGGTGCCTATCGGTGACGATGTTTTGACACCTATGAATATTCAAACATTGCTAGGCGCAGTTTTAACCGAACAGCAAATGCGAGAGTTTGAAGAAAATCTTGAACTTAATAGTGCTTTGGATCTGGGGGAGCATGGGCGATTTCGTTTAAATGTGCTTCGTCAGAAACACTCGCCTGCGATGGTTATTCGCCGCATTATTACTAAAATCCCACGCTTTGAAGGTTTGAAATTGCCGCCTATTTATGGGGATCTTGCGATGGAACGCCGTGGTCTGGTTTTAGTCGTCGGTATGACTGGGTCTGGTAAAACGACAAGTTTGGCCTCGATGATTGATCATCGTAATCGTATGGAAAGCGGTCATATTATTACAATCGAAGATCCGATTGAGTATTACCATGATCATCAAAAGAGCCTTGTGACGCAGCGTGAAATCGGTGTCGATACACATTCTTATAAAGAGGCGTTGAAAAATGCACTTAGGCAACGCCCCGATGTGATTCTTGTGGGGGAGATACGTGACCGTGAAGTGATGGAGCAGGCGCTTGCGTGTTCGGAAACGGGACATTTATGTTTGGCGACTGTACATGCTAACAACGCGTATCAGGCTATTGAGCGTGTTATTAACTTCTTCCCGGATGAGCAAGCACAGCAGGTGCGGATGAGCCTAGCGGCAAACCTGAAAGGTGTTTTATCACAGCGTCTTTTGAAGTCCGAGCGCGGCGGCATGGTGCCTGTCCTTGAGATCATGCTGAACCAGGGTTTGGTGCGTGATCTCATTTTAAAAGGTGAGGTTTCTAAGATTTTTGAAGTCATGGAAAAGAACGCGATGATGGGTATGCGGACATTTGATCAATCTTTGATCGAGCTTTACCGCACTGGCATTATTTCAGAAGATGTTGTTGTGAATAATGCCGATCGCCCGACAGAAATGCGCGTGAAATTACAAACAATTTCGCCGCCATCTAAAGAAGCGGTTGATCGAAACTTTCAGATGGGCGGCGATATGCGCGGACAAAACCAGCAGGAAGAAACGGCAGAAAATGCTGTCTTAGGGTATATAGATACAGATTCTTTGCGCCTGCATGAGTGATCCCGCTTTCCTTATTTTTTTGTGTATAGTCTGATTAAAGGACGGTACTGGCGGTTGCGAGCGCCTTTTTAACTATGGTCTAATTCGGTTGAGCTAAAGCGTTCGCTTGGCTTCTTGTTTGTTGTGTTTCTGCGGCATTTTATGGATTAAGGCTTTTTATGAATTTTGTATTTTTACCACGGTTTGTTCGTTTTGCTTTGTTAGGATGTGGCGTTGTCATGTCTTTAGGTGCATGTGACTCTTTTGAAAATACGCTCAAGACGGACAGATCTGGCGGATTAACCAAACAAGATTACCGTGATGCGCTTGCTCCGCGCGATATTCCTGAAGATGATGCTCATTCGGAAAGCCGAGGTAGCGCTATTCCTGAGCTTCAGCCGTATGTTGCACATAGCTATACTGCGCGCCGTACTTTTCCTTTAGTGTCTGTTTCTGTGAACCGCTCGGTTCCGCTTCGCGATGTTTTCTACCAGCTTGCGCAGCAGGCCGAGTATGATTTGGAACTTGATCCGTCTATCCGCGGTTCTATGATCTTTACTGCGCGTAATCGTCCTTTGAACCAGGTTGTGGAGCGTATTTGTGACCTGGCAGGTTTGCGATATACGCTTGATGATGGCGTTTTACGCGTAGAGCGCGACACGCCTTATAATAAAATTTATAAACTGGACTACCTGAGCTTTATCCGCGAGAACTCAAGCACAATTGATACAAGCGTTTCTGTTGTGTCGGGTGAAGGCGCGGATACAGGCTCGTCATTTTCCAGCAGTTTTGAAAGTTCTACGGATTTTTGGACTGACTTAGAAGATAACTTGACGAATTTGTTGATGAACGAATCAAAGGTTGCGTTGATTACTGCGGATGATCCTTCTGTTTCAGTGCTAGAGCCTTCTGGCAGCGGCGCGGCAGACGCAGTTGTTTCGATTGGCGCAATTGGCGCTGGTGAAAGTGGTAATGCTGGCGGCGGCGATGAAGAAGACGGCGAAGCGTCATTTGTTATTAACCGTCAGGCAGGCCTTATCAGCATTTATGCTACTCAATCGACACACAAAGAAGTATCGGCGTTCTTAACAGATTTGAAGCGCGCGATTACGGCGCAGGTTTTGATTGAGGCGAAGGTCATGGAAGTCGCACTTAATGATGAATTTTCTGCGGGTATTGATTGGAATCTTGTTCAAACGGGGATCGGTGATCTGGACCTTCTAAGCTATGTAACTGACACAGGCTTTACGCAAATTTTAGACGACGGTACATTTGATGCGAACCCTACAGGGGCAGAGCAGGGTGGACAAACACCGGCATCTGCATTGTATGCGCTGTATGATGGTGATGATTTTGAAGCCTTGATCCGCGCGATTGCGGAATACGGGACGACAAAGGCTTTGGCTAGCCCGCGTTTGGTTGTGTTGAATAACCAGTCAGCGGTTCTAAACGTGGCGCGTAACCGTGTGTTCTTTATCGTTACGGACACGCAAACGGAAGAAGATGCCGATACAGGGGATGAAACGCGTACTTTTACTTATGAAACGCGCACCGTTCCTGAAGGCGTTATTATTAATGTGATGCCATCGATCAATCTGGATGAGCGTTCGGTTTCGCTTGCGGTGCGTCCATCTGTAACCGACATTGGTAATGACCTTATTCAAAACCCATTTGTTGATGCGGAAACATTCATACCGCAGGTGAGCATTCAAGAAGTTGATACGGTCTTGAATGTGGATTCTGGTGAGGCCGTCATTATTGGTGGCTTGATGAAGGATTCGACAACTGCGACTGAGGATGGTGTGCCAGTACTTGCTGATATGCCTTTGGTTGGTAATTTGTTCCGTGGTCACTTTGACCGCATTGAAAAGACTGAGTTGGTTATTTTCCTTCGTGCGACGATCTTGGATAAACCATCAGACAGTATTCATGATGCGGACCGTGATTTGTACCGTAAGTTTTCGGATGATAGACGTCCATTTAAGATGTAATCACTGTTGTTTAGGCAACTTTAAAAACGCCATAGGATGATTTAAAAATGCCTTCTTTTCCTCTTGTTTTACATACGTTGACGGCGGCTGTTCGTGATAAGATGATTATTGCCTTGTTCTTGGCTGTTGTTTTGTCATGCAGTTTATCTGTGTTCCTTGGCGGCGTGGCTGTGATTGAGCAGGACTATTTCTCGATCGTCTTTACGGCGGCGGGATTGCGTTTTTCTGTTGTGCTTGGCCTTGTCTTGTTTGTTGTATTCTATATTCGCAGGTCGTTTGATAATAAAGACGTTGAATTTTTATTGTCGCGCCCGATTTCTCGTGTGCAATTTGTTGCGTCTTATGTCGTGGCCTTTATTGTTCTTGCTGTTGTGATGACTTTGACGCAGGCAGGGGGCTTGTATGCGATGGCGCCTCATTTATTTGGGGCAGGGCACGTGTTGTGGGTGATGAGTGTTTTGGCTGAAAACGTGATTATGGTTAGCGTTGCACTGTTCTTTGCGATGTACCTTTCAAGCGCGGCAACGGCGGCTTTGGGATGTTTAGCCTTTTATGCTTTGGCGCGGTTGATTGGCCAGGTCTTGGGCGTTATCGATGCGGGAATTAGCTTGCCCGGAGCAGACTTTATTTCGGCATTGATGAATGGCATATCTTTGGTGATACCTCGCCTTGATTTGATGGCGCAATCGTCTTGGCTTGTTTATGGTGTGACAGACCCAATGGATTTTGGGATTGTGATAGCGCAAGGCGTTATTTTCTCTGTTTTTGTGTTCCTTGCGGCATCAATTGATTTGGTTAGAAGGCAGTTCTGATGCAAATGCTTGAGCGTAAACTGTGGTTTTTCTTCTTGGTGACGCTGCTTGTGAATTGTGCTGTCTGGTCTGTAACGCGGGAGCGTCAGGCCCAGTGGCTTAATGTTCCTCCGGTACCTAGCCCCATGACGGTTTCAGTTTCTGCCTTGGGTGATCAGCAATTCGCTTATCGGTCTTTGTCGGTCATGCTGCAAAACTTAGGTGATATGGGGGGACGCGTTACGCCGCTTAAGGATTATAATTTTGAAAGATTGGCTCAGTGGTTTTTCCTGATGCGGGATTTGGATCCGCGCTCTGATTATATTCCTTATATTGCTTCATATTATTTTGGCGCGGTGAATGGTGATGATGTCGGTGATAAGCTGCGCCCTTTGGTTGATTACTTATATCAGGAAGGAAATTCCGCGGAAGGGACGAAGTGGCGCTGGCTTGCTCACGCGGTGTATCTGGCGCGCTTTAAGGTTAAAGATTTGGATTATGCCTATAAAATGGCTTTAGATCTTGCGCGTTTAGGCTACGAAAAAGATTTGCCGCATTGGACACGTCAAATGCCTGTTTTTATTTTGAATGCAAAAGGGGATAAAGAAACGGCGCTATCTTTAATGATGGGGATTTTATCTTCAGTCGGTGATAAAATACATCCCAGTGAGGTTAATTTTACGCGCGGCTATATTTGTGAACAGATCTTAACGCCGGATCAAGCGCAAACGAATCCTTTATGTCAGGACTAGCCTAAGAAAGTGATTCTTTATGGGTTTTTTAGATGTTTCAGCAGATCAAATTCAGTTCTCGTTATTTGAAATTGTAGCGCTGCTTGGTATTGGGCAGAGTATTTATATTTCGATTTACTTACTCTTTCGTTCGGGGCGTATGTCACGTGGCGGCTTGCCGCTGGCGTATTTTTTGAACATGAGCGCCTTTTTTGTTTTTTGCTTTTTTGAATATCGTTTTGCAGATTTTATTGCGCCTTATGCGGTGGTTAAGTGGGTGTTGTGGACGATTCAGGCTCCGTTATGTTGTTTGTTGATTGTGCAGGTCGCGCAAATTTATAAAGTTCCTTCTTTTAAACAATTTTGGGTTTTGCTTGTGGTGCCGTTAGCCTATGGCGCGGCATACTTTTCAGAAAAGCATGTGCAGTTTTGTAGTGACCAGCCGTGTTTCGATTTTGAAAGTTGGATGTGGTTCTTTGGCGTTATTGCGTCGATCATTAGCCTGTTATCAGTCTGGTTTAACCGTGAGATTATTTCGGGACTGACGCAGGAGCGTAATCATAAGGAGCGCTATTGGCTGATTTTATCTTTAATCGCGATTAATACGGCATCGATTACAACGATGTTAATCAATACTGGCGTTGAGGGATTTGAAAACGGTTGGGATTTGACGGTGCTGGTTTATGCGCTGGCGCTGGTTTATTTGGCTGGGACAAGTTTGTTTCGTATTTATCCTCAAGCTGTGCATATTGCCGCAGCTGCTGCGATGAAGAAGCCACAGCTTTCTGTACTGGAGGTGGCTCTTGCAGAAAAGATTGAGGATCTTGTGTTTGTGCAGAAGGTCTATCATGAGCCTGCCTATAGCCGCAGTGATATGGCGAAAGAATGCGATGTGTCTGAGGCGATGATTTCAAAAGTTATTAGTTCACATTTTGGGAAATCGTTTCCGCAGCTTTTGAATTTTCAGCGTGTGGAAGATGCAAAACGGATGTTACAGCAAACGGACGTTCCAGCAAAGATTGTTGCGCAAGAAGTGGGGTTTAATTCGTTGGCGTCATTTAATCGCGTGTTTAAAGACATTACTGGTTACCCTCCATCGCATTTTCGATAATAATTTTTCACTCCTCATTTTTTTGAACTGACTTATCATTTTTTGTATATGATATACGAAAGGTTGTCTTTTTAACCTTTTGTTAGTGTTTTGCCCCCCATTCTGGAAGATAGGGGCTGTCTTGTTTATGCAATTTTGTGGTACAGTCTTATCGCTGTCATTTGGCGCTGTGTGCATCAGGTGACGGCAATTGAAGTCGGTTATTAGGAGAGAATGTCGGTTTCGGTTTTTTGTTAATGTCTTAGCTATTCTTAAGAGGAGAAAAAAATGAAGACATATTTGAAAGACAACCGTGGTTTTACGCTTGTAGAACTTGCGATTGTTATGATCATTATCGGTCTGTTGATCGGTGGTGTTTTGAAAGGGCAACAATTGGTTGATAACGCGAAAGTGACGTCAACGCTTGCTCAGGTGAAGGCGTACCAAGCTTCGGTTAATGCCTTTTTGGATACATATGGCATGATGCCAGGTGATATGAGTAATGCGACATCACGTGTTCCTGCGTGTGTGGCTGCTGATAACAACTGTGGTGATGGTAATGCTGATGGCTTTATCTCAATGTCTACAGATGCAGACGATGGTGGTGGCGGTACAGTCTCTACTGAGAGCTTGAGCCCTGACTGGAATACGCTATCAAACGGTTCTTCAGAGTCTGATATGGCTTGGAAGCACCTTGGTCTGGCTGGTTTGATTACTGGTGTTGATACAGATTCTGACCCAACAGAGTTGACTTGGGGCGTAACGCACCCATCATCGACTTTGCGCGGTGGTTTTGAAATGTACTACGACACAGATTTTTCTGACGTTGGTCCTGCAAGCTCTGGTCTGGTTTTGCGTTTGACAAACACTGGTATGGGCGCTGGTACAATGGGTTCTACGGGTCTTGAGCCTGCGACACCTAACCAAGCAGCGAACATGGACCGCAAGCTTGATGATGGTCAGCCTTCAAACGGTATCGTTTTTGTTAACGGTGCGAAGACAGGTGATGATGGTTGTAAGAGCGACGATGAATATGATGAGCAAACAGATCAGCGTAACTGCTTGGTTTACTTTGTGATGGATTCATAAAGCGCAATGCATAGCATTGTTAGCTAAAGACAAATGGCCACCTGCTGTTTTTATGGCAGGTGGTTTTTTATTCGCTGATATCTTAATGATTTTTTAGATATCTTTTTGTATACTGTATGTACATTTAAAATATAAAAATGTGTGTGCTTGAGAGGTTATTTTGAAGAATAAAAATGCAGGTTTTTCGCTGGTTGAATTGGCGATATCGATTACTGTTATCGGATTGATTTTGGCATTAGTGGCAAAGGGCGGTGAGATGATTGAAAACGCCAAGATTGCCTCGACAGTGTTGCAAATTGAAAGCTACCAGGCTGGTGTTGATGGTTTCCGTACGGCATACAAGGCGTGGCCAGGTGATTATGATCGTGCAGAGATGTATATTGAGGATTGCACTGCGGCGAATGGATGTGAAGATGGCGATGGTAATGGTGCGATTGGTACGGCAGGAAGTTTCTCGCTTTCGGTTGGAAGTCCGCTTACAAGCCGTGATGAAACAGTTGAAGCTTGGCGGCATTTATTCTTGTCTGGTTATGGTACTGGGCTGCCCAGTGGCGTTGATGCTGAATTTGGTTCTGCTTTGCCCTCTGCAAGTGCGGGAGGCGGTTTTGAGATTTATTATAACAGTTCATTAAATATGCATGCGACCACATATAATGGCGGGCATTTTCTGCGCTATGCGGGTGTGATTTCATCGTCAAACCTGACGATGGGGGACGGTGTCTACGGTGTTGTCGCAAGAGGAATTGACCGTAAGATGGATGATGGTAGTCCCACCTCAGGAAAAGTTTATGCCAGTGGAAGTGGGGCTCGTTGTGTTGAGCAAACTGTTGTCGGTGGTGTGACGACTTTTAGTGGCTATTGGGCAAGTGATTTGGAAAATGAGAATTGTTGGATGCATATTCGGCTTGAGTAGGGTGATAAGGTGAGTACACATTTTTGTTTAAAGCGTATGGTGTATTGCAAATCTGCTGGGTTTTCTCTGGTGGAGTTGGCTATATCTGTATCTGCGGTAGGTATATTGCTGGGACTTGTTATTGGTGGTGTTGGCGTCCTTGATAGCTCGCGGATTGCTTCCACTGTCACGCAAATTGATACGATAAAAAAATCAGTGAACGCTTTTCGTGACACATACCACGCAATGCCGGGAGATTTGAACCGAGCTATGAGCCTTATTGACAATTGTGATGCGACGTTTTCGTGTGGGAATGGTGATGGAAACGGAGCAATCGGTACTGGTGATGCGCTTAATGTGGAATGGAATGAAGGAGTAAGCGAGGACGATGAGACGCTTTATGCTTGGCGTCACTTGGCTCTGTCACAGATTATGCCGCAGGCAGCGGGCCGTCCAGACGCTGTTGGATGGGGATATTCTCACCCCGCTTCAAGCTTTGGTGGTGGTGTGGAAATATTTTATGACGCCGACCATGTTTTTTTAGGCGATTCTCATGGTGCAGGACATTATTTGCGTTATGCGGACAGTTTTGTTGAATCGGAACTAGAAAGTGGCGATGGTTTACTTGCGCTGAGTGCGCGCGGCGTAGATCGTAAAATAGATGATGGCAACCCCTTTTTGGGCAGAGTAACATCCGCGGGCGAAGAGGATAGTGGGTGTTTTAATAGTGGGTCTGTTGAGGCATACGAGGATTACACAAGCGCTCAAAGTGATTTAGATACTGCGCAGAGCGCGTTTGACGCTGCTGTTGCTTCTGGTTCGGCGCCGGCTATTGCGAGTGCTCAAAATGACTTGGATAACGCGCAGGCGACGTATGATTTGGCTGAAGCAGAGTATGCATCTATTGAGGAAGGTTATAATACTAGCCGCTTTGGTTCTGGCGATTGCTTTTTGTTTGTTAGGCTCGGGCTGTGATGGTTTTTAATTTGTGATATGTTGTTGGTCAGATTTTTTTCTGCCGTGTGAAAGGGGTTTTATGAAAGTGTTTAATAGAAAATCAGAAAAAGGCTTTTCTTTAGTAGAACTTGCGATTTCTGTTACTGTCGTGGGTTTTTTGATTGCAGCAGTGTTAAAGGGGGGCGAAGTTCTTGAAAATGCGCGTGTGGCGACAACCATTGCCCAAGCTAAAAGTTATACAGTCGCAGCTTCAACATTCAAGGAGCTTTATGGTGCATATCCTGGCGATATTTCTGATGCAGTAATTGGATGCGATTCTTCTTGTGATGCGGGGGATGGTGATGGTGAAATAGAGTCAGGTGCCGGACGTAATCCTGCGTGGAATATGGCGCTGCAGTCTGATGATGAATCTTTTCAGTTTTGGAAGCATTTGGCTTTCACTGAGCTTGTTAGTGATGTTCAAGCTACTGCTGAGGGGGACGATGTTTCAGATATGTCCTTTGGTGTGACCAATCCGAAAAGTAACATGGGGGGAGGTTTTGATGTTTGGTATGATTCTGACTTTCGTCCAGATGATTTGAACCTAGGCCGCAGCGGTCACTTTCTAAGGTTGTTTAATGCAAGTTTTAACCTTCGTCCCTTGGCAGCAGCGTCAATTGATCGCAAAATGGATGACGGACAGCCTTATACAGGGCAGGTGATGAGTGGGGGATCTGATTGTGTTAGCGGAACGCCTGCGATAGATTCGAACTATGATACATCTCAGGCTGCGCGTTCGTGTTTTATGTTCTTTAAATTTGGCGGACGCCGCGGTTAACGCACAAGGGGAGATATAAGAAATGTTACATACTCAAAGCAAACCTGATGCAGGTTTTTCATTGGTAGAGCTTGCAATGTCGCTCATTATTATTGGCGTGTTGGTCGGTGGTGTTATGAAGGGGCAAGAATTGGTTGATAACTCCCGCGTGACAACATTGGGGGCTAAGGTTGGTAAATACCGGTCTGCAGTTAACAGTTTCCATGATATCTATGATGAATATCCAGGTGATATGAATTCGCCTGAAAATAAAATCCCCATTTGCGCGCAGACAACGTGTACATATTCAGGAACGGATTCTGGGGATGGTGATGGTATTATCGAAGGCATCAGTGATATTGAGGCTGAGGATGATTCTGATGAAGGTCGCGGGTTTTGGGAGCATCTTGCCGCAGCGAATATGGTCGTAGATACGAAGGTGACGCCAGGTACAACAAATGAGTTTGGCTTGACGCATCCAGTAAGCCCATTTGGTGGTGGCTTTACGGTTATGAATAACCCTGATTTTGACGATGATGGCGATGAAGATACGGATAATTTACGTCTGGGCGTTGGGAACTATTTCCGTTTATCGCGTTCGCAGACATCAATCGGTGCGAGAGCGACCTCAATTGTAAGTCCTTTGCTGGCAACGGCAATTGACCGTAAATTAGACGATTCAAAAGCCGATTCAGGCAAAGTGCTTGGTTACGGTGATGAATGTATGGATTCAGGGGAGTATGATATTTCTTTGACCAGTAAAGCCTGCGACTTGTTAATTAGGTTTTAGGTATGGCAAAGCTAGATGTGAATCGTTTATCTCTCCGTCGATCTGAAGGTTTTTCTTTGGTTGAGCTCGCGATGGCTCTCCTCATCATTGGATTGTTAGTTGCCGCAGTTCTTCAGGGGCAAGAACTTGTTAAAAATGCCAAGGTTTCTCGCACTATATCTCAGGCGAATGAATATTTTAGGGCAGTGAACTCTTTTGAAAATCTATACGGTGGTTTGCCCGGCGATCTTGCAAATGCGCGCAGTGAAATTCCGGGATGTATGGATAACCCCACATGTCAGGGGGGAGATGGCAATGGTGTCATTAATGAAGATGGTGGCGATGGCACAGACTGGCTTGGTTGGAGTACTTCGGCTGTTGCTAGCCTCTCGTCGGAAAGTGTCCAGTTCTGGAAGCATTTGGCATTAGCAGAGTTGATTGACGGTGTTGATGTTGATTTTACGGGGACTGATTTTGCATGGGGGAGGTCTCACCCGCGTTCAGCCTTTGGCGGCGGCATTGAGTTTTTTTATGATAACGCCACGTTACTAGGGACCGCATTTCATACTTTCCGCTTTTCACGTGGGGCAATACGCAGTGGTACGCCAGTTCGGGATCAATATATTGTTAGTCCACTTGTCGCCTATATGATTGATCGCAAGGCCGATGATGGCCTTGCCTGGCAGGGGAAGATTATTGTTGACTATGGTGCTCGCAACACAATATGCCATAATTATGATGTCTATAAAATTCAGGAAACACAGGAAGAAGCCTGCATCTTGTTTTTTATGCTTTATAACTAAGTTTTTTCTAGCGAATGCGCAGCGTGTTAAGCCGCGTTTTTAATGGCGCTATTGTTGGCGAGGTCGTCGATTAGGGCGTCACCCATTTCATCTGTTGAAACTTGTGTGCAGCCCTCTGCGATGATGTCAGCTGTGCGCGTGCCGTTGTTGAGGACATTTTGCGCGGCTTGTTCGATTGCAGTGGCAAGATCACCTTGGTTTAAAGAATATCTGAGGCCCATAGCGAAGCTGAGAAGCGTTGCAAGCGGGTTTGCCTTGCCTTGGCCTGCAATATCAGGGGCGGAGCCGTGTACGGGCTCGTAAACGCCGGGAATGCCGTCTGCGCCAAGTGATGCGGATGGCAGCATGCCGAGCGAGCCTGTCAGCATTGCGGCCTCGTCGGAGAGGATATCACCAAACAGGTTATCTGTGATAATGACGTCGAATTGTGATGGATTGCGCAAAAGCTGCATCGCGCAGTTATCGGCGTACATGTGTTCAAGCGTGACATCGCTGGCTTCGGCGGTGTGCAGCGCGGTGACGTCTTCGCGCCAAAGCTTACCGCTTTCCATGACGTTGGCTTTTTCACATGATGTGACTTTGTTGCCGCGCTTGCGGGCAAGGTCAAATCCTACGCGCGCCAGGCGCTCAATCTCGTTTGTGGTATATGTTTGCGTGTTGTAACCGCGGCGCTGGCCGTTGCCGAGGTCTTCGATGCCGCGTGGTTCGCCGAAGTAAACACCGCCGGTAAGCTCGCGCACGATAAGGATATCAAGGCCGCGTACGATTTCAGGCTTTAGCGTTGATGCATCGATGAGCGCATCAAACACAAGGGCAGGGCGCAGGTTTGCAAACAGGTCAAGTTCTTTGCGCAGGCGCAGCAAGCCTGCCTCTGGGCGTTTGTTGTATTCAACGCCGTCCCACTTCGGGCCGCCAACAGCGCCCAGCATAATCATATCGCTGGCGCGGCATTCTTCGAGTGTTTCATCAGACAGGGGCACGCCATGTGCATCGGTTGAGCATCCGCCGATCAAGCCATGCTCGGTCTTGAGTGTAAGGTCGGTATTATCATTGATCCATGTGATGAGTTTTTCAACTTGTGCCATGATTTCAGGGCCAATGCCATCACCAGGCAGCATCATAATGTTGTAAGTATTGCTCATGTTCTTAGATCCTTTATTGTGTCTTATTGTCCTGATACCCAAGGGCGTTTTTGTGCGTCAGTGTCTTCAAATGTTTCAATGGCGGCGCTTTTTTCCAGTGTCAGGCCGATATCATCTAAACCGTTGAGCAAGCATTCTTTGCGGAATGGGTCGATGTCAAACGTGAAGGATAATTTGTTGCCGCGTGTAATTGTTTGTTTATCAAGGTCAATTTCAACGATGCCTTCAGGGCTTTGTTCGGCTTCGCCCATCAATGCATCGACCTGTTCGGTTGGCAGTTTGATTGGCAAAATACCGTTTTTAAAGCAGTTATTGTAGAAAATATCGGCAAAGCTTGGCGCGATGACGCAGCGAAAGCCCATGTCTAAAATGGCCCATGGCGCGTGTTCACGGCTGGAGCCGCAGCCAAAATTATCACCCGTAATCAGGATGCTTGCGCCGCGATATTCAGGTTGGTTCAGCGCGAAGTCAGTTTTTTCACTGCCATCATCGTTATATCGTAAATCAAAGAAAGCGCTTTTGCCGAGGCCTGATCGCTTGATCGTTTTGAGGAATTGTTTCGGGATGATGATATCGGTGTCGATATTAATCATGCGCAAAGGCGCAGCAATAGATGAGAGTGTTGTAAAGGCTTGCATAAATATTACCGTTTTCTAGTCTTGTACCAGATTTGTTTCATGATCCCTTCGTAGGCTTTGTACGCCGCGCGGGTCAGTGGGAAAAATAAGCGCATTGGCATAGGCAAATCAAGCCTTTTTTCAAAGCGTTCTGTGCCGATATATTGCTCTTGGCTGGTGTCTTGTTCGGAGAGGCCTGGTTGAATGATATAGGCGTCCAATTTATTGCACCAATTATGCCCCATTAGCGTATCAATCGGCACGAAGAAACGGTCGAGCAGGGTGAGCATTTTCTTTGCCCCGTCCAGTGTAATGAGATAGGCAAAGGCGCCGCCGGGCGAAGTGCGCAGGGCATTGAGTGTATATTTTCCAATAACCGTACGCTTGGTGAATTGTTCAAGTTTTGAGACTTTTTTACTGCCTAAAAAGCGAATAAGATCAAAGTCTTTAGGTCCGTCTTTTAATGCATCAAGTACGGCTTTAAAGTCATCTTTCATGTACGCGTCATCTTCGAAGATGAGGGCGAGGTCGATATGCTCAGTAACCATTTTTTGATAGATGTTTTTATGAGAGAGCGTCACGCCAAGCTCGCCGCCTTTGAGGTCGCGGCCAAAGAAGATGCGGCGCTTGGTTTTGTTATAGTTTTCGTGCGTGGGGACGTCGAATGCCCTGCCATCAACGGCGGGGAAGAAGTCAAAATCTTCAATGTCTTGGGCGGCCATTTGCGCGCGCATATGGTCTTGGCGTGCGGTGGCTTCGGGCAGGGTAATGATAAAGGTTTTAAATGTGGTCATGGTGATGGACTGTAGCACTAGTCCCTGCATCAGGAAAGCCACTATTTTGCTGTGGCTTTTTTAGGCAGGTTTCCTCCTGCTTCAGTACATTTTTGAAGGCGTGCAAATAGGTAGGATCAAACAGGCCGTCTTTTTTGACCATATGATCAAATCCTTCAAGTGGTGTACGCGCGCGCGGTTGGTGCGGACGTTTTACGCAATAACCGTCATGCGATTCAATGATCGCAACCAGTTTGACTGGACCGGAGAGCTGATCTGCTGTTTTGCCGAGTGTGCCTGACCCGTCCATATGCTCGTGATGGTTTTCTGCAATATCCAGTGCGAGGGATAGGAACGGATGATCCAGTATGTCTTCGCGCTCTGAGATCAGGTCTGAATTGTCTGCCATGAGGGCATCCATGTTATCTGTTATGTGTTCTTTGATGAGATCTGCGCCAGTTTTTGCATGTTGCCTGCGTGTCTCTTTGAGCGCGCCGCTGCTTTTTTCTGGTGTGTCGATCCAGAGATTTATATCTTGGTAAAGCTTGCCATAGTCGTGCAGCAACGCTGCTTTGGCCGTGTTTTTTGCAGCTGTTTTATCAATGCCTAGCAAGTCTGCTGTATCGAGGATGCGGTCATGCACGCGCGCAAGGTGGTCTGAAAATGTATAGTTTAATTTTTCATCTGGGGCGAATTTATCCTTAAATTCGGGCGAATTCTTTTTGCGTTCAAATTCGATAATGCGTTCTTGGTCAAGATTTGCCATGCCATCCAAATGTTCTTGGATGAAGGGCAGGAAGATGCGCTGGCAGATGGCATCTTTATCAAAGTCGAAACTGTCTGGCCAATCGCCAGAATTTGTCATGCTCATGGCCTTATCCTAGCAGAAAAAGGGTGAATAAAGCATTAAAATTTAGGCAAAGTCACGCACGTCACTGATGTGACCGTTAATGGCGGCGGCGGCGGCCATGGCGGGGCTCATTAAATGGGTACGACCACCTTTGCCTTGGCGACCTTCGAAGTTACGGTTTGATGTGGATGCGCATCGCTCGCCCGGTTCAAGGCGGTCTGCGTTCATCGCAAGGCACATCGAGCATCCTGGTTCGCGCCATTCAAAGCCGGCTTCGATAAAGATTTTATCAAGGCCTTCGGCTTCGGCTTGTTCTTTGACCAGGCCGCTGCCCGGGACGATTAAGCCTTGGACGTGATCTGCGATTTTGCGGCCTTTGACGATGGCGGCGGCTTCGCGGATGTCTTCGATGCGGGCGTTCGTGCATGATCCGAGGAACATTTTATCAATTTTGATATCTGTAATTTTCATGCCAGCGTCCAAGCCCATATAGGTAAGCATGCGTTTGACGGAGTCTTGTTTTTGCGGCGTGTCAAAATCATCAGGTGATGGGACATTGCCACTGACGGGCATGACGTCTTCAGGGGTCGTGCCCCATGTAACTGTTGGCGGAATGTCAGCCGCGTTAAGTGTGACGACCTTATCATACGCCGCGCCTTCATCAGACGGCAGTGTTTTCCAGTAGGCCACAGCCTTGTCCCATGCATCGCCTTTTGGCGCCATTGGGCGGCCTTTGATATAGTTAAACGTGGTTTCATCAGGTGCAACCATACCTGCGCGCGCGCCAGCCTCGATAGACATGTTACACATGGTCATGCGGCCTTCCATTGATAGGCCGCGCACAGCATCGCCAGCGAATTCCAGTACATATCCTGTGCCGCCAGCAGTGCCAATTTTGCCAATAATGGCCAAGATCATATCTTTTGCAGTAACGCCGGGCGCAAGCGTGCCGTTGACTTCGATCAGCATGGTTTTGGCAGGCTTTTGGATGAGGGTTTGTGTCGCCAGAACGTGCTCAACCTCGGACGTGCCGATGCCAAAGGCCAAAGAGCCAAACGCGCCGTGCGTTGAAGTGTGGCTGTCGCCGCAGACAATTGTCATGCCGGGCAGGGTGAAGCCTTGTTCTGGCCCGATGATGTGCACGATGCCTTGGCGCTTGTCGAGGATATCGAAAAGCTGAACGCCAAACTCTTCGCAGTTTTTGCGTAGGGCTTCGATTTGGGTGCGGCTGTCAGGTTCGGCGATGCCTTTGCTGCGGTCGGTTGTTGGGACGTTGTGATCCATCACGGCCAGAGTATTGCCAAGGCGGCGCACATCGCGGCCAGCCATGCGCAAACCTTCGAAGGCCTGTGGTGAGGTAACTTCGTGCACGAGGTGACGATCAATGTAAATCAGGCATGTGCCATCATCTTGTTTGTGAACTACGTGATCGGACCAAATTTTTTCAAACAGTGTGCGTGGTTGCGTCGTCATTGTATGTCTTCTTTGACTGTGTGTTGTGGCGGGTAGAGCATAGCAGTCTTGGCGCCGCCGTTTATGCCGTTATCTGGCATGATTAAATGAACTTTTGGTATAGAAAAAGGCCAATGAAAAATCAATGGCCTTTTGCAAATGATAGCGCTGAAAAGAATAGATTTTATTCTTCAGCTGCGCCTGCTTCAGCTTCAGCAGCTTTCGCAGCAGCTTCTGCTTCTTTTGCTGCGATTTTATCAGCTTTTGCTTTTTCAGCTGCGATGCGGTTTTCTTCGCGAGCGATGCGTTTTGCTTCTTTCTTAGCCTTAGCTTTTTCTGTCTTAGAAAGAACTGGAGCATCCAAGTCTTTCTTCTCGATGCCGTGACCAGAGATACGCTCGGCGATACGTGCAGATTTACCGCGACGATCACGCAAGTAGTAAAGTTTCGCACGGCGAACAGAACCGCGGCGAACAAGTTCGATGCTTTCGATGCGTGGGCTCCAAAGAGGGAAGACACGCTCTACGCCTTCACCGTAGCTAATTTTGCGGACAGTGAATGTTGCGTTGATGTCTTTACCTGCGCGGGCGATACATACGCCTTCGTAAGCCTGAACACGCTCGGTGTTACCTTCACGGATACGGACGTTTACTTTAACCGTATCACCAGGTGAGAATTCTGGGATGTTTTTGTCTGCTTGGATTGCAGCAAGTTGTTTATCTTCGTATTTTTTAACAAAGTTCATTGTTATCTTCCTTTTCATTGTAAAGCCTCGATAATCAACGCATTTGCGTAGGCAGGCTTCGTTATCTTTTTTCTCGGAAAGTCCAAGATGCAGGGGTTATACCTAGTCTTGCGCGGGTTTGCAAGTGTTTTGTTGTGTGTTTGTGTCCAGTAAATCGGGGCGGCGCTCTTGCGTCAGTTTAAGGGACTGTTCTTCGCGCCAGTCGTTGATACGCTTATGATTGCCGGAGGTGAGTACTTCGGGCACGTCCAGTGATTGGCCGTTTGCGCTTTCCCATGTTGCGGGGCGCGTATAGTGCGGATATTCCAGCAGGCCGTTCGAGAAGCTTTCTTCGTCAGTCGTCGCGGTATTGCCCATGACGCCTGGCAATAGGCGAATGCATGCATCCATGAGAATGAGGGCGGCAGGCTCGCCGCCAGAAAGCACATAATCGCCGATGCTGATTTCCTCAAAGTCGTGAGCGTCTAAAACGCGTTGATCCACGCCTTCATAACGTCCGCATAAAATGGTGAGCGTATCATGTGTGATGAGCTGCTTCGCGCGTGCCTGCGTTAGCGGCTTGCCGCGCGGTGACATATAAATCTTATGGCCTGTTGTTGGTACAGATAAAAGGGATTTTTCAATCACATCGGCGCGCATTACCATGCCCGCGCCGCCGCCAAAGGGCGTGTCATCGACATTTTTGTGAACGCCTTGGGCAAAGTCACGGATATTGACCGCATTATAAGACCAATCACCGCGCTCAAGCGCTTTGCCGCTGAGCGAGAGGCCTAGTGTCGCGGGGAACATTTCGGGGAAAAGTGTGAGGAGGTTAAAATGCATTAGTCTTTAAAATCGCCGCTGTTAAGGGTCGAGATTGTTTTGTTGTCCAGATCAACGTCTGTGACATAGTCATCGGTGTAAGGCAGGAAAAATGTCGGGCCGCCATTGGGCTTGATTTCCAATAAGTCGCCAGCACCAAAATTTTGAACGGATTTAATCGTGCCGATGGTTTGATCGCCTTCGACCACTGTCAGGCCAATCAGGTCGTCATAGTAAAATTCATCGTCATCCGTTTCGGGGAGAAGGTCGCGGTCGAAATAGAGTTCGGTGCCGCGTAATGCTTCTGCTTGGTCGCGGTTTGTTACCCCGTCAATCGCGGCGAGGAAATACTTCCCCGCCGGATTTTTAAGGGTAATAACCAAAGTGTCTGTTTGGGCGTTATCTTCGGCCGTATAGGCTGGTCCAAGGCTTTGTATAAGGCTTGGGTCCTCACCAAAGGGAATGATTTTCACAAATCCTTTGATGCCGTGCGGCGTAGTGATTTTTCCCAGACAGACGCGTTTTGTCATGGTCTGAGCTTACTCAGATGCAGCTTCTTCAGCAGGCGCTTCTTCAGCAGGTGCTTCTTCAGCTGGAGCTGCTTCGGCCGCTGCAGCAGCAGCTTTTGCTTCTTCTTCCGCTAGGCGCGCTTCTTCTTCAGCTGCTTTGCGTTTTTCTTCTTTATCAGCAACAAGCATTTTTGCTTTTTCGCCTGGCTCAGATTTCTTAGGGCGAACAGGCTGTGCAGGCATTTCGATCATGCCAGCTTTACCTAGGAACATTGCAACGCGCTCGCTTGGTTGTGCGCCTTGTGAAAGCCAGTATTCAATGCGCTCTTTAACAAGGTTGATACGGTTTTCGTCTTGGTCGTTCAAAAGTGGGTTGTATGTGCCAACACGCTCGATGTAGCGGCCATCACGAGGCATACGTGAATCCGCAACAACAATACGGTAAAATGGGCGAGATTTACGACCGCCGCGAGATAATCTAATTTTTAGTGCCATGGTTATTACTCCTTATTTCATGTCAGTTAATTAGAACAAGCAAGAACTGAGGGTATGTGGTGTTCAATGCTTGGTTGTTCCAACTTCGTTCCTATTTCTTTTTCTTTCTGTTCTTCTTCGTTCCGCCGCGTGTTTGTGGCATGCCCATAGGGCCGCCCATGCCAGGTAGTCCAGGAAGGCCGCCAGAGGTTGGCATGTTGCCGCCTGCAAATGGGTTGGCGCCGAGTGGGCTGCTGCTATCGCTTGGCATGTCTTTCATGGCTGCGCCAAGGCCGTCTGCGTCCATGCTTTGCGCCATCATGGCAAGCTCGTCTGCTTTGCCGCCCATCAGGCCTTTCATTTGTTGCATCATGCCGCCCATGCCCATTTTCTTCATCTTTTTCATCATGGTTTGCATTTGCTTGAGCTGCTTGCACAATTTGTTGATGTCTTGCACGGTTGAGCCTGCGCCCGCCGCGATGCGTTTTTTGCGTGATGCGTTTAAAACGTCTGGGTTTTCGCGCTCGTGCGGTGTCATTGATGTGATGATGGCTTCTTGGCGTTTAATCATACGGTCATCAATGCCAGCTTCGTCCAGTTGACCTGCCATGCCGCTGAGGCCGGGCAGCATCTTCATCATTGCGCCCATGCCGCCCATTTTATGCATTTGCTGCATCTGGGAAAGGAGGTCGTTAAAGTCAAATTGGCCTTTTTTGAATTTCTTGACCATGCGCTGTGCGTCTTCGGCGTTAACCGTTTCGACAGCTTTTTCAACGAGGCTGACCACGTCGCCCATGCCAAGGATACGTCCTGCAATACGGTCAGGGTGGAATGCTTCGACTTCGCTCCATTTCTCGCCAGTACCAAGTAATTTGATCGGCTTGCCTGTTACGGCCTTCATTGATAGCGCCGCACCGCCGCGTGCATCACCGTCAACGCGCGTGAGCATAATGCCTGAGATTTCAACGGCTTCGTTGAAGGCTTGCGCGGTTTGAACGGCGTCTTGACCGGTCATCGCATCGGCAACAAGCAATGTTTCAATCGGATTGACTTCTTTTTTGATGGCAGTGATTTCCGCCATGAGCGCTTCGTCAATAGATAGACGGCCTGCGGTGTCCAGCATGACAACGTCATACCCTTCTTTGCGGGCAGTATCCATGGCACGTTTTGCGATGTCGAGAGGCTGTTGCCCTTCGATAATGGGCAATGTTGCGATGTCTGTTTGCTCACCAAGTTGTCTGAGCTGCTCCTGCGCGGCGGGACGATAAATATCCAGCGACGCCATCAAGACCTTTTTCTTGTTTTTCTCGGTCAGGATTTTTGCAATTTTGGCGGTTGATGTTGTTTTACCTGCGCCTTGTAAGCCAACCATCAAATAAGCCGATGGCGGCGATGAGAATTTAAGTTCGGCATTTGTGCTGCCGAGCATTTCAACCAAAGAATCGTGAACGATTTTAACGACTTGCTGGCCAGGGTTTACGCCTTTGATGACGTCTTGGCCGATGGCCTTTGATTTAATGGCTGAAATGAAATCTTTGACAACGGGCAGGGCAACATCAGCCTCGAGCAAGGCAACGCGGATCTCGCGTGAGGCAGCCATGACATCATTTTCTGACAGTGTACCTTTACCTGTCAGGTTTTTGAATGCTTTGCCTAATTTGTCGCCTAAGCTGTCAAACATGGTTGTTATGCCTTAATATTCCAATACAATTTGACCTCGGTGAGCGTCATTCGCCGACCAAGGTGTACCCGTAAGCACTGAAAAATACTGTCTTTCAGTGAAAATTTTGTGGGAATTTATGATGCTTTGCGTTACAAGTCAACAAAAATAAGGGCAAAACGATGGTTTCTTTTAGAAAAATGCATGGATTAGGCAATGATTTTGTCATCATTGATGCGCGCGAACATGATCTTGATTTAACGCAAGAGATCGTACGCGATATCTGTGATCGTCATTTTGGTGTGGGCTGTGATCAGCTTGTTGTGCTTGAAAAGCCTTTGGCGCCTGCGGATGTGAAGGTTGTGTTTTATAATAGCGATGGATCAACCAGCGGCGCGTGCGGGAATGCGACGCGCTGCGTGGCGGAGGTTATTCTGACAGAAACAGGCGCGCAGCGCTGCGTGATTGAAACGCAGGGAGGTGATTTGCACGCGTGGCGCGCAGATGGCGGCATGATCAGCGTTGATATGGGCTTGCCGCGTCTTGAGTGGGCGGATATTCCATTGGCGCATGCGTGTGATACGCTGCATTTACCGCTGGATGGTGATCCTGTTGCGGTGGGGATGGGGAATCCGCACTGCGTTTTCTTTGCTGCGGACAGCTTTGGGGATGATTATGTGGAAAAGCATGGAAGTGGCATTGAAACCAATGCGTTGTTCCCTGAGCGCACGAATGTTGAATTTGTGCAGGTGGTTGGCATTAATAAATTGCAGCAAAAAACATGGGAGCGCGGCGCTGGCATTACGCTTGCGTGTGGTACAGGTGCGTGTTCTGTCGCGGTTGCGGCGGCGCGTCGTGGTTTGGTTGATCGCGCGGTTCCTATTGAAATCGGACTTGATGGTGGCGCGCTTTATATCGAGTGGCGCGAAAGTGATAATCACGTCATTATGACAGGGCCTGTTGCGCATGTGTTTGATGGTATTTTGAAAGATATTTAGGCGAAGTAGAAAATGAGCGGAAAAGATCCTGAAATTGTGACATTTGGATGTCGGCTTAACGTATATGAGTCAGAGGTCATGCGCTCGCACGCGAAAGATGCAGGTATGAAGGATGCGATTATCTTTAATACATGCGCCGTTACGAAAGAGGCTGAACGTCAGGCAAGGCAGGCAATTCGCCGCGCGAGACGAGATAACCCCAACGCCAAAATCGTTGTGACAGGCTGCAGCGCACAGATTGATCCACAAACCTATGCACAGATGGGCGAGGTTGACCAAGTGATTGGTAATGACCTGAAGCTTAAGGCCGAGGCATGGGGCGGCCAGTCGGAGGAGCCTGTACGCGTCAATGACATTATGAGCGTACAAGAGACTGCAAGCCATCTTTTGCAAGGATTTGAAGGGCATAGCCGCGCTTTTTTACAGGTTCAAAACGGATGTGATCATCGCTGTACTTTTTGTATTATCCCTTATGGGCGCGGAAATTCACGTTCGGTGCCGATTGGCGTTATCGTTGATCAGGTGCGGGTTTTGGTCGATCAAGGTTATAAAGAGGTTGTCTTGACTGGCGTCGATGTGACGTCTTATGGGGTGGACCTTCCTGGTAAGCCACGTTTTGGTCAAATGGTGCGCCGTTTGTTGGCGTTGGTGCCGGAATTGCCGCGCCTGCGTCTATCGTCTTTGGATCCTGTTGAGATAGATGAGGATTTATGGCGATTAATCGCGGAGGAGCCTCGCCTTATGCCGCATTTGCATTTATCCTTGCAGGCAGGTGACGATATGATTTTAAAGCGCATGAAGCGCCGTCATTTGCGTCAGGATGTGATTGATGTGTGCCGTAAGGCCAGAGAGCTTCGTCCTGATATGGTTTTTGGCGCGGATATTATCGCAGGCTTTCCGACGGAAACGGATGAGATGTTTGAAAATACGCTGCGCATTGTTGAGGATTGTGATTTGACCTTTTTGCATGTTTTTCCTTATTCCGAGCGCGAGGGAACGCCTGCGGCAAAAATGCCTCAGGTGGATCATGCTGTGCGTAAAAAACGTGCGGCGGCGCTGCGTGATTTGGGGCAAAAGCAATTGCATTTATTTTTAAAGTCTAACATTAATAAAACTCACCAAGTTATTGTTGAAAAAGACAATATTGGCAGGTCTGAGAACTTTTCTCCGGTGCGTGTTTCGGATGATTTTGCGCCAGGGGATCTTGTTCAAATGCGTGCATATGGCGTGGATGGCGATGTTTTGTTGGCGGAGGTTTTTTAGTTTATGATTTGGTTTAAGAAAAAGTCAAAAGACACTGATAATAAAGAAGAAATCGCTTCTGATGATGGGGTTATTTCTGCTGAAGATATTGAGGCTGTTGACGTTGAGCCTAAAGAGGTTGTGCAGGATGATGCGGCTGACGTTGATGGTGGCGCGTCACAAGGGTGGTTGTCGCGTTTAACGGGAGGCTTGGCAAAGTCGACGTTCAAAATTACGCAAGGGCTGGGTGATTTTGTGACCAAGCGCAAGCTTGATGATGATGCGCTTGAGGAATTAGAAGATGTTTTAATTGCGGCTGATCTTGGGCCGCATACGGCAGCGGCGTTGATCGAAGAGTTCGCACGCGAGCGTTTTGGCAAAGACGTTGATGACCAAGAGATTAAAGAGGCGCTAGCCTTACAGGTCGAGGCATTGCTTGAGCCTGTGGCGGGGCGTTTGCAAATTGAGGCGCTTGATAACGGCCCTTATGTTGTTTTGGTGTGCGGCGTTAATGGTGCGGGCAAGACAACCACGATCGGTAAGATTGCCGAGCGCTTGATGCGCGATGAAGGTAAAAGCGTGATGGTCGCCGCAGGGGATACATTCCGCGCGGCGGCGGTTGAGCAGTTGCGCGCGTGGGCGGATCGCAGCGGGGCGCAGTTCTATGGTAAGGATACGGGCGCTGACGCCGCGGCAGTCGCGTACGAAGCCTATCAGGTGGCGGTGGATGCGGGCGTTGATGTGTTGTTGATTGATACGGCGGGGCGCTTGCAAAACAAGACGAATTTGATGGATGAGCTTCAGAAAATTGTGCGCGTTTTGCGTAAAAGTAACGAAGATTTACCGCACCAATCTGTTTTGGTGTTGGATGCGACAACTGGTCAAAATGCCTTTTCGCAGGTGCAAACCTTTGGCGAGATGATTGATATTGATGGTTTGATTGTGACCAAATTAGATGGATCAGCCAAAGGCGGGGTTTTGGTCGGTTTGGCCGAGCGTTTTGAAAAGCCAGTTTATGCGATCGGCGTTGGTGAAAAGATTGATGATTTGCGCGCTTTTGATGCGCGAGATTACGCGCGCGCCTTGATGGGCGTTTCTGATAGTTAAGCGCGCAGCGATAACATCTTGAAAAAAGTCTAAAAATAAGCGATGATAATGGTATGAAATTATCATCAGATACGCCGCCGAAATCGTTTCGGCCCAAGAAGTTTAAGACGCCTGATAAGGCGATTTCCTACATTTCAGAAATTTATCAGGCGCAAGTAGAATATCTGCGTGCGCAGTTTGATGCGTTTACGCGCGGTGATTTGCCTGATGTGAAATCGCCCAAAAAGATGCACGGGTATTATCCGTATTTGCGCATTAAAACCGAGTTTGCCAAGCGTGATGATATTCGCCGGTCTTATGGGTTTGCGCCAAAGCCTGGCATTTATTCGACAACATTAACGCGTCCAGATTTATATGCGCATTACTGGGATGAGCAATTAACGCTTTTGCTGCAGAACCATGATATACCGCTGGAAGTAGGGGTGAGCGATACGCCGATCCCTGTGCATTTTGCGTTGGGGGAGGATTTTCACCCTGAGAAAAACTTAGGCGTGGAGCAAATTGGACGAGTTCCGCATTATTTCGATGTGCCTGATTTGGATTTGATGAATGATGAAATTCCAAACAGTATGCATATTTTGCGTCAGGATCAGGAACTGCCTTTGGCGCTGTTTACGGCGCCGCGCGCAGATTTGAGCTTGCAACGTCTTAAGCACTATACGGGGACGTCGCCGCTGGATTTTCAAAATTATGTGATTTTTACGAACTATCAGTTTTATATTGATGAGTTTGTTGAAATTGGCCGCCGTCAATCTGGCACGAATGGGTATACGGATTTTGTAATGCCGGATGCTGGCGGGCGTTTGCCGCAAATGCCTGCTTATCACCTGAAGCGCGATGGTAATGAAGGTATTACGATGGTCAATATTGGTGTCGGCCCGTCGAATGCGAAGACTATTACAGATCATATTGCCGTGCTGCGTCCGCATGTATGGTTGATGTTGGGACATTGTGCAGGACTTAGAAATTCGCAGAAATTGGGTGATTATGTTCTGGCGCACGGGTATTTGCGTGAAGATCATATTTTGGATGATGATTTGCCAACCAGCATTCCTATACCGCCTTTGGCCGAGGTGCAAAAATCACTGGAAGAGGCGGTTGCGCGCGTAACGGGGAATACGGGATATGATCTGAAAAGCATTATGCGCACAGGCACGGTGGCGACAACGGATGATCGTAACTGGGAGCTGCATACATCTGACCGTCAAAATTTACGCCTTAGTCAGAGCCGTGCGATTGCCATGGATATGGAATCTGGGACGATCGCGGCGAATGGTTTTCGTTTTAGAGTGCCGTATGGCACGCTTTTGTGTGTGTCGGATAAGCCGTTGCACGGTCAGTTGAAATTACCAGGGATGGCCAATAGCTTTTATCGTCAGCAGGTCGAACAACATCTGCAAGTTGGCCTTGAAACCATGGAGATATTGCGCGAAGCAGGCGCGGATAAGCTGCATAGTCGTAAGCTGCGCAGTTTTTCAGAAGTAGCATTTCGTTAGGTTGAGTTTTATTATTGTATGCACTTCTTGCATGTATGGTTTTTTATGTGCGATAATTAAATAATGTTTATACGTTAGTGTAGGGGTAAGTAGGACACATGGTTGATTCATTATCAGGATTTGGGGCGCAATCATATCAGCAGCCTATTTCGCAGACTTTTCAGCCTGGGAAAAATGCTGAAACGCGCACAGGGCAAGGGCAGGTCGCACAAGATCCGAATGCTCAGGCTGTCGGCGCAGGGGAAGAAGCTCAACAACAGCAAACACAGGCGATAGACGTTTCAAGCGTTGTTGGTGATGGGCCAGTTGAAAATAATGCGCAGGCACAGCGCGGATCACTTGTTAACATCACTGTTTAACATTTTTTTGAAGTGTTAACGCCTTGTTAACTTTTATTTGCCACAGTGTGCCTAACGGGGGAGATATAAATATATAAAAAGCCTCTCCTTTGTAATAAAATAACAATAAGCCGCTCAGATCGGTAATGAACAGGCAAGGAACAAGAACGTGATCATCGATACGGTCAAAGCTAATCAATCAAAAGTCATGCCAATGCTGGTAGAGCTGTATAATGCTCAGCAGATACAAGATTTGGCACAAAATAATGATCAGGGTTCGCGCTCTGAGCTTTTGGATATTATTACAGAGCTTTTGGGGATGGAGTTATCGCCCCGCGAAGGTGAGCTGATTGCAGATGTTTTGATCTGTTTGATGCGTCAGGTTGAGCGTGATGTTTGTGTTGCGTTGTCTGAGAAATTAGCCGATATGGAGAATGCGCCTTTGCGATTGGTGATGCATATTGCCAATGAAGCAATTGATATTGCGCGTCCAGTTTTATCACGTAGCCCTGTCTTTAGTGATATGGATTTGATTTATATTATTCGCGCACAATCTGCGGAGTATTGGCGTGCGTTGGCAACGCGCACCGAGATGGGCGCCGAGGCGATTGTTGAGCTCGCCAAGCAGGATGATGCACAAACAGCGCAATATTTGGCAGATAATAGTGAAATTACATTGCCGCATGAGGCGTTGAGCTTGTTAACCGAGCGCGCACGTGTGAATGAGAGGCTTGCCAAGCAGCTTTTGGTGCGGTCAGAATTGACACCAGACATTGTGCGAACGCTTTACCATGGTGTTGGCGTAGCGCTGAAGCATTATATTCGTCAAAATTTTGAAAGTTTTTCTGATCAGGCTGATCATGCGATTGATGAGGTTGTTCTTGATTTTGAAGATGTTTCTGAACCAGCAGAGCAAGAGGTTTCTGCGCAGCCAGTTGAGATGCCTGCCGCGACTAAGGCTATCTGTGATGGTGTGCATGTTGCGCGCATGGTGAAGTGTCTTGAGAAAGGTCAATATAAAGAGTTTCTTGTTGATTTTGTACAGCGTACACAAATTAGCGCAGAGAATATCAATTATATTATTTCGCAGGAAAGCGGGCAGGGACTTGCCGTGGTTTGTAAGGCTATGCGCATTGAACGCCGTGATTTTGTATCGCTTTATTTGTTGATGAACCGTATCCGCATGAAAGGCGGTATGGTTGATCCAAAGAATTTGCGCCGTGCAACGCGCTATTACGACCAAATTGGCCGTGATGTTGCCGAAGATATCCTCGAGCGTATTCGCACAGGGCAAAAAACTTTTTCTTAAAAGATTAATCTTTCATCAGGGCTGCAACGCCAGGCAGTGTTTTGCCTTCCATCCATTCGAGGAAGGCTCCGCCTGCTGTTGAGATGTATGAAAAATCGTTAAGGGCGCCGGCGTTATCAAGGGCAGATACTGTGTCGCCGCCGCCTGCGATGCTGATATATTCGCCTTTTTGTGTGCGCTCAGCAACCGTTTGTGCCAGCATGTTTGTGCCATTGTCAAACGGACGAATTTCGAACACGCCTAATGGGCCATTCCATACAATTGTTTTGCAATCCTTGATTTTTTCTAGGATCTGTTCGCAGCTTTTCGCGCTGATATCAACGGCCATGCGGTCGGATGGGATGGCTGTGCTTGGGGTGTTTTCATTTGGTGCGTTGAGGCTTAGCTCTGTCACGGTGACCATTTCTTCTGGCAAGAGGATTTCACATCCAGATTGTTTTGCCTTTTCAATGATGGTCAAGGCCTCGTCAACCATGTCTTTCTCGCACAATGATCCACCAACATCTGCGCCTTGTGCGAAAAGGAAAGTGTTAGCCATGCCGCCGCCTAAGATCAGGTAATCTACTTTTTCGACGAGGTTGTTTAGGACACCGAGCTTGGTTGAAATCTTTGACCCGCCTGCGATGGCCGCAACAGGTTTCTTGGGGGTGCCAAGGGCGCTGTTCAGAGCGCTAAGCTCTTCTTCCATCAGGAGGCCAGCAGCGCTTGGCAGGTGATGGGCGATGCCTTCTGTTGAAGCATGTGCGCGGTGCGCCGCCGAAAAGGCATCGTTGACGAAGATATCACCCATGCTGGCAAGCGCTTTGGCGAAGTCAGGGTCGTTTTTCTTTTCGCCTTTGTGGAAGCGGATGTTTTCAATTAATGCGACTTCGCCAGGTTCAACCGAGTGAGAGAAGTCTTCTGCGTTTTCGCCGATGTCACCTGTGTAAAAGCGCACATGGGTGTTCCAGCGCTCTTCTAGGATGTTGAGCATGAAAGCCAGTGACATTTCTGGGTTTTGTTCGCCTTCTGGGCGGCCAAAGTGTGACAAAATTAAAACACGCGCGCCTTTTTCACACAAATAGTCAATTGTGCCCTTTAGGCGATCGATGCGGGTTGTGTCTGTGACTTTACGTTCGTGGCGAGGGACGTTGAGATCAGCGCGCAGTAAAACGCGTTTGCCTGTTAGGTCATAATCACGAAGAGTTTTAAAGTTTTGGTCAGACATGTTTCCTACTATGTGTTGTTATTCTTTTAAAATTTGAATGGCTTGTGGATGCGATAGGTTTATAACAGGGCCGTTATATTCGTCAACCCATCCACGGACCTCTATCAGTTTATTGTTCCAGCTTAGCGGGTCAATATTGGCGCTGTAGAAGTTGTTTTTATCCTCAGGATTGATGATGATGGTAAAGTCACTTTGCCAATCAGGTCCGAAATTTAGATAAATGCGCCCGTTATGTGTTGCCGCGCTGTGGACGCGTCCTTCTACGATTTGAAAGCTATCAATTTTATCCTTGAGGGTGTTGGGGGTGCGCGGCGTGTAATTGTCACTTTGCCAGAGGCCAGCTTTGTGCTCTCGGGCGCGGCGTTCAAGCGCGTACATTTCTTGTGCAAGTTGTGGGGTGTTTGCGGTTGTGCGTACGCGGGCTAGCCCTAGTTTGATAAGTAGGCCTTGCACCCAGATACGCTGGTCGCGCGTTTCTAGATGCGCTAGATGATGTTTCATACGATTTTTGCGCCCCGTTTTTTCATTGGGGGTTTGGTAAAGTGTGACTTCTTTTCCCAGCAACAGGTCTTGTAAAATGTCGATCGTAAGAAGGCTCAGTTCGCCAGGAGATTCTGCGTTATAGTCTGGAATATTGATGCCGCTCAGGCGGATCATTTCGCCTGTTTCGATCTGTAAGGTGAGCGGGTCTATAACTGTGATTATTTTTGCGTTTCGTGTTTGTTTCAGAGGGGCGTAGTTGATATGATGGACGCTGCTTTGGTTTTGATGGGCAGGCGTTTGTGCATATGCCGCGTGCCATAACAGGACGAACAGCGCACAGAATATAGAGGCCGTATTGAAAAGGGATTGTGACATGATGTTTAATTGGCAAGATTTCGCGCAGAATAGCAAGCGTTTCTTCTTATCGGCGTTATGCTTGTCTGTGGCAGGCGTGTCGATGAGTGGTTGTAGCACTAATCCTGCGACGGGTAACTATCAGTTTGCGGCTTTGATGTCGCCCGAAAAAGAAAATCAGGTCGGCCAAGAAGAGCATCAGAAAATTATTAAGCAATATGGCTTGTATGAAGATGAGGCCTTGCAAGCCTATGTGAGCGGTATTGGCGCGCGCGTAACAAAGCAGACCGAGCGCCCAGACATCACATATAAATTTTATATTATCGATAGCCCCATAGTGAACGCGTTTGCGTTGCCGGGCGGGTATGTTTATGTGTCGCGTGGGTTGCTTGCGCTGGCTAATAGTGAGGCTGAGCTTGCTGGCGTTCTCGCGCACGAAGTAGGGCATATTACAGGACGTCATTCGGCTGAGCGCTATTCGCATAGTGTTGTCACGTCGGTTGGGGCGACAGTCCTTTCGACGGTTATTGGTAATAGTGCGGCATCGCAGGCGATTGGCGTGGGATCGAACCTGTATTTAAGTGGTTATTCGCGCTCGCAAGAAACAGAAGCCGATACGCTTGGAGTGCGTTATATGGCGCAGGGCGGGTATGATCCGCGCGCGCTGTCTGACTTTTTACGCTCGTTAAATGAAGATAAGGTTTTGGCAGCAGGCGGTCAGAAAAGCGACCCAGCCGAGAGCTATTTTTCAACTCACCCGCCAACGCCTA
>CEUZ01119852.1_pt1 | contig 47778 bp, 45 predicted proteins | sample 361511 | NCBI WGS metagenome assembly CEUZ01 (sample SAMEA2622822, study PRJEB7988) | marine metagenome | biome: marine biome (ENVO:00000447); feature: surface water layer (ENVO:00002042); material: "saline water (ENVO:00002010), including plankton (ENVO:xxxxxxxx)" | depth 5 m
TACGACGAGATCTATAGCCGTAACCTCAACCCTGTTGGGCTGAGTCGCGAAGGGTCAGCAAATGCTGCCTGGACCGCCGGCGGTCTCGTATACGCACCACCAGCGCGCTGATATAACAATTTGGTTCTGAAAGTAGCCCTCGGCTACTGAATCAGAATTTCGAAGGGGCTGAAGGTCAAATCGACCTTCAGCCCCTTTCTTGCCTCTAGGCTGAACAATCGTCAACCCGAGGCTGTCGTGTTTATTGGGAGGAAATGACTAGTGGCAATTAATTCGCCGCCATCAATTCATCATGAACGTCCTCCCCTTTATCGGGACGTCACGGTGGTCAAGTGGGTTGTTCAGATCGTTGCGCTTCTCTTAACTCTTGGCGCCCTGTGGTTTCTTGCGAATCAGGCAGGCGACAACTTACGAGCCTCAAACGTGCCGACCGACTATGACTTCTTGTCGGTCAACCCTGGAATTGACCTTTCTTCGGGAATAGATACTGATCCTGATACCGGTGGCCGCGCGCTTTGGGTTGGGATGGTTAATACGTTGCGTATGGCCATAGCAGGCATTCTCGTTGCAACGATTTTGGGAGTGATCGTCGGGCTGGCACGACTTTCGAACAATTGGCTTTTAAAAAAGATAGGTACGGTCTTCGTGGAGACCCTCCGAAATGTTCCCTTGCTCGTGCAAATTCTGTTTTACGGCGCAGTGTTCGCCAGTTTGGATCGGGTAACGGCCGAGGTAGGTCCAATTAACGGCTGGCTACACATATCGAACAAAGGCCTGTCGATGCCGAGAGCTCATATAGCGGACGGTTTTTACCAATGGGTGATCGTCCTCCTGGTCGGCTTGGTGGTGGCCAACTTCTTACGCAAGCGTCGTATAGCTCAACAGGACGTGACAGGTGAAGAGACGTATCCGATCCTGAGCGCATTCGGGCTGATGGTCGTCGTCGCGGTTATTGGATGGTTTATCCATCCAATCTTTGGATTTATCGGCGGCATCTTCGAAGCGCTGTCGGCTTTAGTGTCATCTATACCCGAGACCGCCCTTCAATTTGTGATAGGTGCTTTGTGCCTAGGGACCAGTGCCTACTGGATTCGAGGGTTCCTTAATAGCCGACGCACACCTGCCGGTTTAGCCAAGTTGACTGACGACGACTATTTCCGAATGATTTTCGCGGCTGTCGGAGGGGTTGTGGGCGCATTTTTCTTCTTGGTGCTGTGGCCCGGGCTCTCGAGTTGGATGATCAATTCGACTAGCGATCTTTTCGAAGTTCTCGGAAACAAGTTCGGCAACGGCCGAAGCGGTCGGCCCCTTGATGTCGATTTACCGAACATTGTTCAAACCGGGAAGTTTCCCAACTACGGGCCTTCCGGTCTGAATTTCTCAATCGGCTTCGCGGCTGTGTTTTTTGGGGTTGTTTTTTACACGGCAGCCTTTATCGCCGAGATTGTCCGCGGCGGTATTCTGGCGGTACCAAAAGGTCAGACTGAAGCAGCCGCATCCTTAGGGCTTCGCCGTTCTACGGCACTGCGCAGGGTGATCATTCCACAAGCGTTGCGGGTGATGCTCCCGCCTTTGGGCAATCAATACTTGAACCTAACTAAGAACACCTCACTTGCCATTGCTGTTGGGTATAGCGACATTGTTCAAGTGGGTCAGACGGTCTATAACCAGACGGGTAAAACCCTGCCGGTAGTTTCGATCTGGATGTTCTTTTACCTTTCGTGTTCGTTGTCGATATCGGTCATCGTGAACTTCTTTAACGTTCGTATGAAGATCGTGGAACGCTGATATGCAAGAGGAAGACCCGATATCAGTAGCGCTGAAACAAGAAGAGGACGCTGCTCCGAACGAAGCGCCGAGGCTGTCTGTCCTGCAATGGCTGCGTTCGAATCTTTTCTCGAATTGGGCGAATGCGATTTTGACGCTATTGGGAGCGTTGGCTGCCTTTCTAATGCTCCGTGGGGTTCTCAATTTCGTCTTTAGCGAGAATCGCGAGTGGGTTGCTGTTCGAACCAACCTGCGCGCCCTGATGACGCTTTCATATCCCGAGTCCCAGTATGTGAGAGTCTGGGTTGCCCTTGGCTTTGTCGTTGGACTCGCTGGATTGAGTGCCGGTATCTGGTCTGATTGGGGTGGGTTGCCAATAAGACGGCTTGCTACTTGGTTCATGGGCATTGGCGGGTTGATAGCCCTGTGCGTGGTCGTCCGGGAACCCAGCGTGTTGATGGACAGTGAAGGCAAGGCGTTGTCGACTCTGGAGGGTTCATTACAGCGTGAATCATTTGGCGCTGCCATGGCTGATCGTGTCGACTGGTGGATTGCCGCGCTAGTTCTTTTCACGGTTGGAGCGGTCCTTTGGAGCCGATATAGCTCCGTCCAGCGGCGGCATGTTGAGTTGCCCATTACTTCGATCGTCTACGTAGGAATCGGAATTGCGATTTTGACTCTTTGGGTTGTGCCCTATGGGCACTACGCGTTTGTTGACGGCACCTACATTGCCGAATCGGGCACCACGGTTGCGTTTTCGACGCAGATGCCTTGGACGGTGATGTGGGTACTTCTCGGTCTGGGATTTCTGGTCGGCAGGTTCCTTCGTTCCAGTCAATATGTCGGCATGTCGAAGACTGGCAGCAATCTGCTCTGGTTGATCTGCCCATTTGCGCTTTTCTGGGTGGTGCTTCGAGACCCGGCGTTGGACTATGGCCACGTGATGTCAACTGACTTGCCTATGGGGCTGGCGTTTGGACTGTTGGGGGCTGGCGCCCTCTGGTTGTTAACTCGAAGCGATATTGGAGAAGCAGGTCGGATAGCGGCCACCCTGCTGCTGATATTCGCGATCTTCAATTGGGTAGCAGCTTTCTTCGGCTGGTACCCAATGCTTCAAAAAGCTCGGATTAGTTTTCTGCTACTCGCCTTTGCTGCTTTACTCGCCCCCAACTTCATTGGCGACATCGCGAAGCGACGCCAGTTGGTCCTTGGTTGGGTAGGCGTGATGGCTCTCGTCCATTATTTGGCGACGATGATTAACACCCCGTCGACCGTTGACCTTCAGTCCGATGAATTTCTTGGTGGGTTAGGCCTGACTTTGTTCGTCGCAGTGATTGTGGTCGTGTTGTCGTTCCCTTTGGGAGTTCTCCTTGCTCTAGGGCGCACCTCTAAGTTTCCGATCTTTCGCATGCTGTCGACTAGCTACATAGAAATTATTCGCGGCGTTCCTCTCATTAGCGTTCTTATTTTCTTCTCAGTCATGGTTCCGCTCTTTTTGCCCGACGGAATGGAATTGGCAGAACTTGCGGCTGTGTTAACGGGGTACACGTTATTTTCAGCGGCATACCTGGCGGAGAATGTCAGGGGAGGCTTGCAGTCGATTACAAAAGGCCAATATGAGGCGGCTGACGCGATTGGCTTAACGTCGGCGCAACGAACTGGTTTCATTGTTTTGCCTCAGGCGCTGACTGTTTCAATTCCGCAGCTTGTTGGGCAAGTCATTTCTTCGTTCAAAGAAACGTCCCTCTTAGCAATTATTGGACTCTTTGACTTCCTGCGAGTAGCTAACTCTGTCATACCCGCCCAAAGCGAATTCATGGGAGTCAAACGCGAAGGCATTCTTGTAGTCGCAATGATTTACTTCTTCTTTAATTTCATCATCTCCAAATACAGCCAACGCCTTGAGCGTCGAGTTGGGCTTGGGGAAAGGTGATGAATAGTCCATCTAACTTCCAGATCGGGAGCGAAAAATCATGAACATAGATGACGCAACTGCTGCTGCTAATGACCGATTGGCGGACCGCGACGACATGATCGTTTGCGTGAACGTTGACAAGTTTTACGGCGACTTTCAAGCTTTAAAGGGTGTAACGGCAACGATCAAAGAGGGCGAAGTAGCGGTGGTCTGCGGTCCTTCGGGTTCGGGTAAGAGCACCTGGATTCGCTGTATCAACCGACTAGAAGTGCACCAAGGTGGCGACATTGTCGTAGATGGCATTGAGCTCACAAATGACCTCCGCAATATCGAAAAAATTCGATCAGAAGTCGGGATGGTCTTCCAACAGTTCAATCTCTTTCCTCATCTGACTGTTTTAGACAACATCACTCTCGCACCGATATGGGTTCGTAAGAAACCTCGAGCTGAAGCTGAGAGTATGGCGCGGGCGCTTCTTGAGCGAGTAGGCATCCCCGAACAAGCGGAGAAGTTTCCTGGGCAATTATCGGGAGGTCAGCAACAGCGTGTGGCGATCGCGCGATCTCTTGCAATGGAACCTCGAGTTATGCTTTTCGATGAACCGACTTCTGCTCTCGATCCCGAGATGATCAAAGAAGTGTTGGACGTTATGAAGGAACTGGCCCGGTCGGGAATAACAATGATGGTTGTGACTCACGAAATGGGCTTTGCCCGCGAGGTCGCCGACAGGATCATGTTTATGGAGGGTGGCGAAATCGTAGAGGTGGGAACTCCTGAGCATTTCTTTACCAACCCAACTGAAGACCGAACGAAGCTTTTCTTAAGCCAAATTCTTTAAGGCGCTGTCGGCGACGGGGGCTCAGGGTGATCGTAAGTTAGTCCGCTGGAGGCCCGTAGGGTGATTTGGCCTTTTTGTAGCATTCGGGATGGTAGTGCTCGACGCGGTCCCATTTGTTACTGACATAAACGTTGCAGATAATCTGGTCAGCGCGGATTCTGGCCCGAAACTTGATTAGTTCTTCGCATACGGCGCAGTAAGCAGAGTTGCCAGCGTCAACGGTTCTCGTGACCGCCCGGCTCCGCCACTTTTTGGTTTTTGTTGCTGATTTGGCGGCCACGGTATTCTCCTGTTGAGACGGTCACTATGGGTGCAACGGGCAACCTAGTCACTAAACGCGCGAGAAAGGTGGATTTTCGCGCGATTCGCGCGAATTTTTCGCGCGAATGGTGAGAATCATGCCTTTGTACGCGCGAATAGCGCGAGAATCTCAACAGTTGTTCATTCTCAAACTGGCTAAATTTCGCGCGGAACGCGCGATTATCGAGCTAATGGCTTGTACTTGATGGGCTTAGGTCCCGCGTCGTCTCCGAATTCGCGCTGGCAAAATTCTTCGTACTCGGAAAAGTTCCCCTCGAACCAACGGACCTGGCTATCACCCTCAAATGCCAGTACGTGAGTTGCCACTCGGTCCAGAAACCAGCGATCGTGACTAATGACGACTGCACAACCTGGGAAAGCCTCCAAACCAGCCTCGAGAGAACGCAATGTGTCGACATCCAAGTCGTTGGTTGGCTCGTCTAGGAGTAACACGTTGCCTCCAGTCTTTAAAACCTTGGCTAGTTGGACCCTGTTCCTTTCGCCGCCAGATAGGTCTCCGACCTTCTTTTGCTGATCGGGTCCTTTGAAGTTGAACGATGCGACATAGCTGCGGCCATTGACCTCTCGATTCCCAACTTGAACTATGTCGAGCCCGTCGGTTATTTCTTCATAGACCGTGCTGTCACTGTTCAACTCATCGCGAGATTGGTCAACGTAAGCCAAATCGACCGTAGCTCCTATTGTGATTTCCCCGGAGTCTGGTGACTCTTCACCGGTGATCATTCGAAACAACGTGGTTTTGCCAGCCCCATTGGCACCTACGACCCCAACAATTCCGGCTGGAGGCAAGATAAAGGAAAGGTCTTCAATTAAAAGCCGATCGCCGAACCCTTTCATGACATTCTTCAACTCGATTACTTGATCGCCGAGTCTCCTATTCATCGGAATGCTCAACTCAAGTTTCTCAGCTCGTTGATCGCCAGCCTCGTGTTCAGCTAATAGTTGGTCGTATGCGGACAGCCGAGCCTTACTTTTGGCTTGTCGCGCTCGCGGAGAAAGACGTACCCATTCGAGTTCTTGAGCGAGGGTTCGCTGTCGAGCATTTGACTGACGTTCTTCAGAAGCAACGCGCGCTTGCTTTTGTTCGAGCCAGCCGCTGTAGTTCCCCTCGTAGGGGTAGGCATTGCCATGTTCGAGTTCCAGAATCCAACCGGCGACGTTGTCGAGAAAATAGCGATCGTGGGTTACCGATACCACCGTGCCGTCATAGTCCTGAAGGAAACGCTCCAACCACGCCACTGATTCGGCGTCTAAGTGGTTAGTGGGCTCGTCCAAGAGCAAAAGGTCAGGGTGGGCTAACAAGAGCCGGCACAGAGCTACCCGCCGGCGTTCCCCTCCAGAAAGGATGGCAACCGAGCTATCTCCTGGAGGCACTCGCAGGGCTTCCATGGCTATTTCTACCTGACGTTCTAGGTCCCACGCGTTCGAAGACTGAATCTGATCTTCCAACTCCGCTTGCATGGTCCCGACTTGTTCAAGGTCTGCATCAGGATCTCCCCACATAGCCAACACTTCGTTATAACGGTCAATAAGAGATTGGGTCTCCGCTACTCCATCCATAACGTTGTCGAAAACACTTTTTGTGTTGTCAAGTTGGGGCTCTTGTTCTAGAAGGCCAACAGAATATCCGGGCGATAGTCGAGCTTCGCCAGTAAAGCCGTCGTCTAGCCCTGCCATTATGCGCAAAACAGATGACTTGCCTGCGCCGTTGTGTCCGAGTACTCCAATTTTCGCGCCAGGGTAAAAAGCGAGCGTCACGTCTTTAAGGACTTCGCGATCAGGGGGATAGAACCTCTCGAGATTGCGCATTGTAAAGATGAACTCAGATGTCATTTGTTGCTTCTTTTGTGCGTGGAGACCAGTGGATCATAAGCGTTCGTTGGTGCCCGCGGTATCGGGTTAACGCAAGGAAAACCCGACTACCTTCTCGAGGTCTTCGAGTGCCTGTTCTGGATTGACCACTTTGATAGCGGTCATTCCAAGCGCAGCCGCAGGTTTGCAGTTGATACCTAAATCATCCAAATAAGCGCAGTTGGATGCCTCCACTTTCAATTCGTTGCAAGCTATTTCGTAAATACGAGGGTCCGGCTTCCGAATGCCCACCTTCGCAGATTCGACCACCACTTCAAACATTTTCATGATGTCGGCAATGATGGCTGCTTGATCAGCTGTTCTGGACATGCCAGAGCCGTGTCCAGATTTCATATTGTTAGTGATGCAGCCAATAGCGACTCTTTCTCTAAGGATCTCTAAAGCTCGAACCATCTGAGGTCTGACATCACCACTAAGGCACCCTAAAACTCTTTCGCCTGAAAGTTCGAATCCGAAAACTTGAGCTTCTTTTTCGAACAGGTCACAGAACTCTTCCAGGGTTACCTCGCTTCGTTCCATTTTTGCCCAAGCATTGCTGTTTGGATTAGTGGAATTAATTTTCCTGATCGAATCTGTTGGGACGCCCACCTCTGCCTCGTACCGCGCAAAAGCTTCAAAGGGGCTTGCCGTAATGACTCCACCAAAATCGAATAAAACTGCGGAAACTAATGGTTCGCTCTTCACGATCGTGGAGGCTAGCGGCAGCTAGATTCTGGATGTGCGAATCGCGACATGGAATGTGAACAGCCTCAACGCCCGAATGGAGCGAGTAGACGAATGGCTGGGGTACGCGCGCCCTGATGTTCTTCTCATGCAGGAGACCAAAATGTCAGAGGACCAGTTCCCTCACGACCATTTCGCGCAACTCGGCTATGAGAGTGTTCATTCTGGTGAAGGTCGCTGGAATGGGGTAGCCATTTTGTCATCGGTCGGAATCGAAGAACCCGTGAAGGGCTTTGGTGATGGGGGAGAAGAAGATCCCGAAGCGAGGATTGTTTCGGCGATCTGTGGTGGTATCAAGGTTTCCTCGGTTTATGTTCCTAACGGGCGCGAGGTAGACCATGACCACTACCGCTACAAGTTGTCTTGGATGGCGCGTCTAAAAGGGCACCTGGATGCAACCTGCGAACAGAACGACCTTCTGCTTGTGGGTGGTGATTACAACATTTGTCCCGATGACCGAGATGTTTGGGATCCAGAAAATCCAGTTTCTCGGACTCACGTGACGGAAAAGGAAAGAGATGCGCTGACTGCCTTGGAGCAATGGGGTCTAGTAGATGTCTTCCGTGAGTTTTACGAAGACGACGGCCTCTTCTCCTGGTGGGATTATCGAGATGGGGCTTTCCACAAGAAGATGGGGCTACGAATTGACTTGTTGATGGCAAGCCAACCACTGGTGAAGCGAGCGAACTTTTGCTTGGTGGACAGGACCGCTCGTAAAGGCAAAAAGCCCTCAGATCACGCACCAGTGTTCGTAGATCTGGACCTTTAGCGAGGGTGGCTTGATCGCTCTTTGTCGACAGTCACGGCCGCGTTACCAGCTATAACATCGAGAATCTCAGGACCAACACGATTCAGACGGTTTTCACCCAAACCAGTTACTAGAGCCAACTCTGACAGTGTGGTCGGGAATTTTTCGGCAACTTCGGAGATCAGATAATCCGGGAGTAGAGCTGATGGTTGGATTCGTCGCGCTCGAGCTGTGCTCTCGATCCAGTTTCTAAGTCGACGGTCCCGTAGGTCTGTGGCACCATCGAGATTTGCGGCCAATTCCTGTCGGGCCTTGGCTAAGTAAGTAACGCTTACCTCCCTCGAAGGGGCCGAAGGCTGTTGGTCAGATGTGACGATGAGGGCTAGCCACGGAGACGGTTCGCGGTTCTCAGGTGATTGTCCGATTCGTCTGGATTTTGCCCAAGTCAGATGAAGGCGGCGCTGCGCTCGAGAAATAGCGACATAAAGAAGTCGACGTTCCTCAGGATCGTCGGCTCGAATCGGAACTAATCCCCGTTCAAGTCCCGCTATGACCACACTGGGCCACTCTAGGCCCTTAGCCGCGTGAAACGTGGCGAGGTCCACACCGTCGCCGTGGGAGTCCAAATCGCCTGGGCGTAGCGTTTTCAGCCAATCTCGGAACCCTTCGCCAGAAGCGTTGAAATTTTCTTTGCCATATTGAACAGCAAGCTCGACGACTCGTTTTTGGACGCCCTGATCGAAGTCTTCAAACAAGTCTGCTGCGAGGGTAGGAAAGTCTGACCCGGCGGCGCAGAGCTGGTCGATGAGATCTTTAACCTCCGGGAGTCGAAAAATGCCTCCTTGGCTTCTAAATCTGAACGGCACTTGAAGCTCAGTAAATGTGTCAGCTATTAGTTGGAGTTGATCGTTAGTGCGGGCGAGAACAGCATGATTCGACCACCTTGTTTCTGGTGATCGGAGTTCTCGTAGATATCGTGCGATCCCAATCGCTTCTTCCTTCTCGTTCTTGAAACTACTTTGAGTAGGAAATTCACCTTCGGGGGACCTGTCGTCATCCGAAGACAAATTTTCGTTAAGGACGGCTTTTGCGGCATCGATAATTCTCGGCTGACTTCGATGGTTGTGTGTCAGAGCGACAGTCTTGGCGGACGGAAAATGATTCGAGAAGTCAGTTAACAATGACGAATCAGCGCCGTTCCATCCATAGATCGCTTGGTCTGGATCACCAACTACGCAAAGATCTTGTCGGTCTCCAAGCCAAGTCTTCAGAAGGTCAAATTGGACTTGGTTGAGGTCCTGAAACTCGTCAATGAAGAAATGACGAAAGACCCAGTGTTGAGCATCGCGAAATGCTTTGTCAGTCCTCAACAAGCCGGTGCATTCAACGAGAATGTCATCGAAGTCGAGGAGTCTGCGCTTTCGCTTATATGCAGCAAAAGAATTTTGTAGATCGGCCAACTGTTGAGCCCACTCTCGGCCGACTCGTCGGATGCCCGGGCCGTGTCTGTACTCGTCGGAGGTCAGATTTTGGGAATTCAACCAGTCAATTTCGGTAACGACGGTATTGAGTTTTAGCTGAGGAAAGTCTCGAACGAGCTGAGTGAGCACAGCACGTCTACCGGCCAAGACAGTCGGTGGGCGCTTGCCGCGATCAAGTCTGTATTGCCTAATTTGGGCTAAGGCGACCGCGTGAAAGGTCCCGACGGCCCCCAGGTCTCTAATACCCATTTTGTTGAGCCGAGAACGAAGTTCATGAGCTGCACGACGTGTAAATGTTAGAGCCACAACCCGACGGGCATCAGCGCTTCCGTCGCTGATCCGACGGGCGATGAGATGTGTAAGCACACGAGTTTTGCCGGCTCCCGGCCCAGCGAGAATCCTCAATGGTGTCTCAATGGACTCCACAGCGGCCGTCTGTTCGTCGCTTAAATGCTCGAATTGCGCGTGGGGCAGGTCCGATGTCGACGTTGTTGAGTCGAAGTTTTCGACGCCTTCTAGGTTGGCCACGCCCCCGACGCTACCGCCTAGGTAGGACCGTGGCTTTGTTGCGTCTACTCTCGCACTATGACCGTGCCAATGACTGTCGTTAGTTTGGTTCCTAGCGTGACTGAAACCTTGATGGCGTGGGGTGTCCAACCAATCGCTTGCACGCGTTTCTGTGAACGTCCGGAAATCGAAAGCGTAGGAGGGACGAAAGATCCGGATGTCGAAGCGATTACGGCGTTGGCTCCCGACCTAGTCATAGTTGATCGTGAAGAGAACCGACTTGAGGACTACCAAGCCCTGCTGAGACGCAATCTAACCGTGGAAGCTCTCCATGTGACCTCGCTATCAGACGTCAGTTCTCAGATCGCTCAACTTGCATCGATCTTCGATGTCGACTGGACGTACTCGCCGGCGCCGCCGAAAATGAGCCGTAACCTAACGGCGTTTGTTCCCATCTGGAGACGCCCATGGATGACCATTGGTTCGCAAACTTATGGGGTTTCCTTGCTTGAACATTTAGGTATCAAAGTGCTTTTTCCCGGGTCCAACGAGTCGTACCCCACCCTCGATGAAGAAACTATTTCGACTCTGAGCCCAGACATCGTCTTAGCTCCGAGTGAGCCTTACCCGTTCGGAAAACGTCATTTGAAGGAACTGGAGCTTATAGCTCCAACGTTTCTTGTAGATGGCCAAGATCTCTTTTGGTGGGGGTCTCGCACCGCCGATGCGTTACAGCGACTAGACGAGCAGATAGAAACCATCATGCAGAAAGGATCTTGATGCCTTCGGAACGAACTGGAACCGCGCGCAATGAAGATACTGAACTGTTTTTCGTGGCGTCAGGTAATAGCGCAGACCCGTCGGTGATGTTCATCAATGGTCTTGGGAGCCAATTAATCAATTTCTTACCCGGTTGGGTAGAAAAATTCTGTTCTGCTGGCTTTTACGTCGTGCGCATGGATAACCGCGATGTTGGAATGTCCTCCAAGACAACTGGTCAACCCCCGACTATGGAAGCGCTAATAGATAGCTGGTCTGGTGACCGTTCAGTAACCGACATTAAAGCTCCATATGACCTATCTGATATGGCAATGGACTGCATTGCGGTAATGAACGAACTGAACTTGGAGCAAACTCACGTTTGGGGGATGTCGATGGGTGGGATGATCGCTCAGACTTTGGCGATTAATCACCCTCGACGATTGGGTTCGGTGACGAGTGTGATGTCTACGACTGGCGAACCCGGTGTAGGGCGGTCAACGTCGGAATCTGCGACGCAGCTCGTAACTGCAGGAGGAGACCGTGAAGAGGTTATAAAGAGCGCGGTTGCAGCCCGAAAAGTTCATAGTGGATTGCTATACGACGAAAGTTGGGCGCGTTCGCTTGAAGAAGCGGCTTACGACCGCTGTTATCACCCTGATGGGAAAATATGGCAACTGTTGGCGATTATGGCGTCAGGGTCTAGGGCCGAGCTGCTTCCAACTGTGACTGTTCCTGCCATGGTCGTCCACGGTAGACGCGACCCATTGGTCCAGTTGGATGGGGGTATTTCAACAGCAGGACTAATACCGGGCGCAGAACTGGTCATTCATGATGAAATGGGCCACGACACCCCTGAGCCCTTGTGGGGGCGATACTTAGCTGATTTCCAAAGGTTGGTGCGTAGGACATAATGACGTCAGACAATGCGATTACAGATCGAACACAGCTTGACGCTCTATATGGAGATGCTTCTCCCCGGTCGATAACGAAAGAGATCAACTCTCTCAACTCCCAATATCAGTCGTTTATCGAAGCATCGCCATTTATGGCGGTTGCAACTGTCGGCATGGAGGGACTTGATTGTTCTCCGAGAGGTGAGCAGCGCAGTGTTGTAACCGTCGTTGATCAAAACACAATTCGATTCGCTGACCGGAAGGGAAACAACCGGCTCGACACTTTGCGAAACATCGTCGAAGATGACCGGATAGCGCTGCTATTTCTGGTGCCGGGAATAGGTGAGACCATGCGGGTTAATGGGCGCGCCACTATTTCGGTTTCTCCAGAATTGATCGAAGCTTTTACTGTGGATGGAAAATCACCTAAAACGGTGGTCGAGGTGAAGGTCGAGCGGGTTTATTTCCAGTGCTCGAAAGCGCTGGTCCGTTCAGGTATTTGGGATAGCGATGCAACGCAGAGCAGTGGTTATGTTCCCTCGGCTGGAGAGATGTTGGCAGCAACATCTACTGATTCTTTCGATGCCGTTGAATATGACCGAATGTTAGAACAGCGCTATACAGACGAGCTTTGGTAAGACAGTCAGTCAGCAAGGGCAACAGTTAGTTAAGGACTAGATTGTCTTTGACTTATTTAGGGAGACGGGTATGGGTCCACTTCAGGGAATTCGCGTAATAGAACTTCAAGGCATCGGCCCCGGGCCATTTTGCGGAATGATGCTTAGCGACATGGGAGCCGAGGTCATCAGAATCGATCGAGCTGGCAATGTTACTGGCGGCGACCCGGAAACTCCGCCTATTGACGTGCTTGCTCGGGGACGATCTTCCATAGGCGTCGACCTCAAGAAGCCAGAGGGAGTGGAGGTCGTTTTGCGACTGATCGAGACTGCTGATGCCCTAATTGAAGGTTTCCGTCCCGGGGTGATGGAACGCTTGGGATTAGGGCCGGAAGAATGTCTTGCGCGAAACCCCGGGCTTGTTTTCGGACGTATGACGGGATGGGGACAAGAAGGCCCCTACTCCATGGCGGCAGGACACGACATCAACTACATCGCTTTAGCTGGTGCTCTCGAACCCATCGGACGCAACGGAGAAGCGCCCCTCCCGCCACTCAACCTTGTCGGCGATTTTGGTGGTGGCGGAATGTTGCTCGCCTTTGGTGTCGCGTGCGGGATAGTGGAAGCACAACGGTCGGGGCAGGGTCAAATAGTGGACGCGGCAATGGTTGATGGAGCGGCCACTTTGATGGCCATGTTCCACTCGATGAGAGCTTTGGGTGTGTGGAACGACGAACGCGGAACCAATTTGCTTGATACGGGAAGCCACTTCTATGACGTTTATGAATGTTCTGATGGAAAGTTCATATCGATTGGTTCGATTGAGCCCCAGTTCTATTCAGAGCTTCTGCGCCTAACTGGACTAGAGGAAGACGAAGCGTTTGCTGCTCAGATGACCAGAACTTCTTGGCCGGAATTGAAGGACCGCATCGCCGATGTCTTCAGAACTAAATCAAGAGATGAGTGGTGTGAGATCATGGATGCGACCGATGTGTGCTTTGCCCCGGTTCTGTCGCTGTCAGAAGCACCTCAGCACCCTCATAATCAACACCGTGAGGTGTTCGCAGAAGTCGCAGGGGTTATGCAACCAAACCCGTCTCCACGCTTCAGTCGAACTAAAGAAGCGATACAGGGCCCGCCATCTCACGCGGGACAAGACACTGATGCAGTGCTTAGATCTGCGGGCTATGACGCAGATGACATCGTGAAGTTACGCGACGTAGGAGCTGTGGCCTGATAGCAGAAAGTAACCCTGAGTCGGGGGCGGCGCCTGCCGGGTTACCCGACAACCTCGTTCCCCTCTATGCGGAAGCGCAAGGAGTCATGGAAGTGTCGCCAGCGTCAGCTTGTGCTCTTCTCAGAATAATTATTCGTTCGGTTATCAAAGAACGCGGTCTTCGTGGCCGCCATATAGTTCGTGACGTCGCCACGCTGGTTGATCAGGGTGCACCTGTGGGTCTCCTCAGAGCCCTGGATGTGGTCGCGATGAGCGAAGAATCATCGAAGAATCCAGCAGAACTGCAACTTATCGATGGTCACAGTGATGCCCAGAATTTGACGATGTTTTTGCATCTCCTTGCAGATCAAACGAGTTGAATCGCTGATGCTTGGCACGTTGCACCCGTTCGCTTGCTGGGTGCTGGTCATAGGAAATGGCTTAGCGGGAATATGGGCATTGGCCGCTAGCCGCGTGCTGTGGCTAAGAACCGCCTGGCTGTGGTGGTTCACAGGGTTTGTTCAATTGTGGGTCTTCGTCCAATTAACAATCGCCGCACTCCATCTCAACGCAAATGAGGGAGCGCCGGAGTCGTTTCACGTCTTTTACGGAGTTCTTTCAGCAGTCACGGTGACCATTCTTTACAGCTACAAGGGTCAGCTGAATCGACATCAAAATGCGCTATACGGATGGGGAGGACTCTTCATAATGGGACTTGGCATACGAGCCCTTGTCCTGCTCTGAGAAACCGCGCAGAGTCTTATTCAGTTCAGCCAGCTAGTCGCTCGGACAGTCTGCTGAGTTGAACTCGCATCTGGTCAGGAAGTCTGTCGCCGATCGAGTCGTAGTGCTCTTCGATCAACGTCAACTCACTTTTCCACTCTTCTTCGTTTACGGCCAACAAGGTTTGAAGTTCTTCGGGTCCAAGGTCAAGTCCCGAGACGTCCAAATCTTCAGCTTTTGGTACCATTCCGATCGCAGTTTCTACTGCTTCAGTTGTGCCGCCGATGCGTTCCAGGACCCATTTCAGGACCCTCGCATTTTCACCAAATCCTGGCCAGATGAAATTCCCGGCATCATCTTTGCGGAACCAGTTCACGTAGAAGAGTTTCGGCAGATTCGCACCCGGGCGGTCGCCGATATCAAGCCAATGTTGAAAATAATCACCAAAGTTGTAGCCGCAAAATGGAAGCATCGCGAATGGATCGCGACGAACTTGACCAATGGTTCCTGCAGCTGCGGCAGTCTTTTCGGATGACATCACTGACCCTAAAAAGACCCCGTGTTCCCAGCTGAGGGCCTCTGCAACTAGAGGGACGGTGGTTGCTCGCCGCCCACCGAAAAGAATGGCTGATATTGGTACTCCCGCCGGGTCTTCCCAGGAAGGAGCTATCGATGGGCATTGTGACGCAGGCACGGTAAATCGGGCATTGGGGTGGGCGGCAGGGCTTTCTGATTCAGGAGTCCAGGTCTGGCCTTTCCAATCAATCAAACGAGCCGGCGCTTCATCGCTAAGCCCTTCCCACCAAACATCCCCGTCGTCAGTTTCGGCGACATTTGTAAACACACAGTTTCCCGAGAGAGTAGCTAGAGCGTTGGGGTTGGTTTCTTGTCCCGTGCCAGGCGCAACTCCGAAAAAACCTGCCTCAGGATTGATCGCGTAGAGCTGGCCATCCTCACCAAATTTCATCCACGCGATGTCGTCGCCAATGGTTTCAACCTTCCACCCCGGAAGTGATGGGATCATCATCGCCATATTCGTTTTGCCACAAGCTGAAGGGAAAGCGGCCGCGACGTATTTGGTTTCACCCCCTGGCGGAGTAACTCCAACTATCAGCATGTGTTCGGCTAACCAGCCTTCGTCTCGGGCCATTGTGGAAGCAATCCGAAGAGCGAAACATTTCTTGCCGAGAAGCGCATTGCCCCCGTAACCCGAACCGTAGGACCAGATTTCTCGCGTCGCTGGGAAGTGCACAATGTACTTGTTGTCCGCGTCACAAGGCCAAGGAACATCGTCTTCGTCATTGACCAATGGTGCACCTAGTGAGTGAATACATGGGACCCAGGCCCGATCCCCAAGAGCGTCCAAAGCGCCTTGCCCCATGCGTGTCATTATCCGCATCGACGCAGCGACGTATGGCGAGTCGGTGAGTTGAACACCTATATGGGCGATAGGTGATCCGAGAGGGCCCATCGAAAAGGGGACAACAAACATTGTGCGACCACGCATCGCGCCTTGAAACAACGAGAGCATTTCGTCTCGCATGGAATCGGGGTCCCGCCAATTGTTGTTGGCGCCAGCATCAATTGGATCCTCTGTGCAGATAAAGGTTCTGTCTTCAACTCTCGCGACGTCGCCAGGATCAGATCTCGCCAAGAAGCTATTTGGTCGCTTTGCGTCATTTAGAGGTATGAGAGTCCCTTGTTCCACCATCGAATTGGCAAACCGGTCATACTCTTCCTCTGTGCCATCACACCAATAGATTGATTCAGGTGCGAGCACTTCGGCCCAGCTGTCAACCCAATCGTGAAGGTTTTGGTTGGTGGTCGTTCCAGGCATTCAGACCTCCGCCGGTTCTCAGACGTTAACTGGGGCAAATCCCCAGCATCTGGTCACGCGTCGCCCCCAACGGCCGTGATCCAATCAGGTGTACCAAGGTCCACTTCGCTGCCCAACCGGAGTCGGGTCGCTAATCCTTGTTCATCGAGGTCGAAAATGACCCTCTGCCCCTGTCTAACCATCCGAAAAATAGAACCTTCAAGGGCATCCAGGGCGAGGTCGTATTCAGAGCGATCAACGTCATCAACTACGACGCCCGTTCTTGATTGTGGGTCATATGACTTTATGACACCCTGCACGGCTGGCCTCCGATGGCACTCCTGAAGTCGAAATTTCGGGAAATAACGTTTACTTCTATGACGACCCTAGGACGCTAAGAGAAGCGGGCACAACTTAGCAAGTACGGAAACCCATGGGGGGGAGCTTTAGCTTTCGAGTTAGTCACCTATTCATGGTGCTGCTCACCGCTAGCATCGGCGTTTGTGGAAACTGTCTCTTCGTTGACTACGGAAAACGTCGTCGAAACCCTGTCAGCGTTTCACGCTGCGCTGGAAGATCACAAAGAGTCGATCAATCGGCTCAACGTATACCCGGTCCCCGATGGTGACACGGGCACCAACATGTTCTTGACTGTGTCCTCGGTGTTAGAAGAATTAAACGGTGTTGACACAACTGATAGAGCAGCGGTGTGCGCAGCCATCTCACATGGATCACTGATGGGCGCCCGTGGAAATTCAGGCGTCATTTTGTCTCAGGTGCTTAGGGGTATCAGCGATCGCTTCGCGCGAGCAGATGAAATTGATGCGGAAGTACTAGCGGTGGCTCTTAGCGAAGCCAGTGTCGCGGCAGATGGCTCAGTGATGAAACCGGTAGAAGGCACAATCCTTACTGTTGTGCGTGAAGTTGCCAAAGCGGCACAAGACACAGCAAAGGACGGATCGATACTGCGAACTGTGGAACTAGCGCTTGAAGAAGGCGAAGCTGCCCTGGATCGTACGCCGGAACAACTGGAGGTTCTAAGAGAGGCTGGAGTGGTTGATGCAGGAGGCGCTGGATTTCTCCTGATCTTGCATGCGCTGCTCTCGGTTATCGATGGACGCGATTTGCCGGAGGCAACGGATACGGGGGCATTCGCTGCTGTGGTGGAACCACATACCGTCAACGACGAACTATCCGAACTTCGCTACGAAGTTATGTACCTGCTTCATGCACCTGATCAAGCGATCGAAGAATTTAAAAAGATCTGGGTTGGTCTCGGAGACTCGATCGTGGTGGTAGGTGGGGACGGGTTATGGAACTGTCATATCCACACAAATGATATTGGCCCCACTATTGAGGCGGGGATCGAAGTGGGGCGGCCGGAACGCATAAGGGTTACCGATTTGAGCGAAGAAGTGATGGAGGAGAGATGGGTTCGCGAGGCGGCAGAAGTCGGCAAGATTAACGAGAGAGTTGTAGCCGATGAAGTGCCATGTGCGGTAGTGGCAGTATCACCGGCCAACGGTATAAGTCGAATCTTTCACAGTTTGGGTGTGCAAGAGCTGGTCCTAGGTGGCCAAAGCATGAACCCTTCAACCTCCGAACTGCTGGATGCCGTCGAACGAGCGCCCGGAGAGGAGGTCCTCATACTGCCGAACAACTCCAACATCGTGGCTGTAGCCCAAGCCGTCGATGCTGAGACAGCAAAGACAGTGGTTGTAATCCCAACTATGTCAATTCCCGAGGGCCTCGCGTCGCTACTCGGATACGACCCGCAGACCACAGCGACCCAGAATTCCCTGACCATGTCCGAGATCGTCGATGGAGTAAAAGTTGGTGAGGTAACCCAGGCGGTGCGTCCGACCAACACCCTTATTGGAGAGGTGGCAGCGGGTGACTGGATAGGCTTGGATAGCGATGGCATATGTTCGATAGGTGGCACCCTGACGGAAGCTGCCACTGCACTACTAGAACAGCTTGTTGGCGATCAGGACGAAATCCTTTCCGTAATTGTTGGTGATGAGGCAACTGACGCTGACATCCGCGCCGTAACGGAGTGGATGACAGAAAACCGATCCAATGTAGAGACTGAAGTTCATAAAGGCGGGCAGAGCCACTACCCGTTCTTTTTTGGAGTGGAGTGACAGACCCGATCTCTCTGCGGGAACTCGACGCCATAGGCGTTGATCGGCTCCAAGGAATAGGTGAACAGAGACGAACTTCTCTAGAAGAAGCACAGATACATTCGATATTTGAGCTACTGACCCACTATCCAAGGCGGTATATAGACCGAAGCCACGAAGCCAAACTTGCCGACGTTCAGCCAGGACAAGAGGCAATGGTTGTTGGCGATATCGAAAGTGTTACGTCTCGAAGGACCCGAAATCGGAAGCCCATAGTTGAAGCATCATTATCCGACGAAACCGGCACCATGGATTTGGTCTTCTTCAATCAGGCGTGGCGAGCCAAACAACTCTCTCAAGGCCTAACGGTTGCATTATTCGGAAAGGTCGACCGGTACCGAGGCCGTCTTCAAATGACGAACCCGCTTGTAGACCTAGTTGGCGATCGCACCGGACGAATCGTCGCGATTTATCCACAGTCGAATAAAGCTGGACTGACGACTTGGGATATAGGACGCTGGTGCACCGAAGCCCTACGGCGGTGTCAGACTCGACAGATAGCCGATCCGATTCCTGAAAACTTTCGCGACAAGATGGGGCTAGTGGATCGCATGAGCGCCTTCGAGGCGATTCATCAACCGAGCTCGATGTCTGAGGTAGTTGGAGCTCGAGACAGACTGGTCCTCGACGAATTGCTGAGGGTGCAGCTGGTCCTCCGCATGCGAAAAATGAGGCGCCTCCACCACGCCTTGGGGGTAAAGCACTCAAATCAAGGTGACCTTCCCGATCAGTTCATCAGAGGTTTACCCTTCGACCTCACCGCCGCACAACAGCGAACAATCGCGGAGGTAAGCGCTGACCTGGAATCTGATCAGCCGATGCACCGACTTCTGCAGGGCGATGTTGGGGCCGGTAAAACACTGGTGGCTATGTACGCCATGTTGATGGCTGTCGCTAATGGTCATCAGGGTGCTCTCATGGCTCCTACCGAAGTCTTAGCTGAGCAGCACTATCTCAATTTGTTTGAATTAGCGAAGCACTTAGAAATACCAGATGAGTCGACGCTAACTGGCAAGAGGCCTCTTTCGATCAAATTATTAACTAATGGAGTTGCCGGTACGGACCGAAGCCAGATCCTAAAAGGAATGCACGATGGCTCAGTCGATCTTGCCATAGGGACACATGCCCTTATTCAAGATGGAGTCAATTTCTCCTCCCTCAGCGTGGTTGTTGTGGACGAACAACACAGGTTTGGGGTCGAACAGAGATCGGTTCTCAGAGAACGAGGACGACCAGATGAGCGTTTTCCTCATTTGTTGGTAATGACCGCCACCCCGATACCCCGAACGGCGGCTATGACTGTTTACGGTGATCTGGATGTTTCTACATTGAACGAACTTCCGCCGGGCCGATCGCCAATCGCAACGCGGTGGGTATCAGACGAACTTGTTTCAGTATGGGAACACGTTCGTTCCGAAGTTGATCAAGGACGACAGGCTTACGTGGTCTGTCCATTGATCGAAGAAAGTGACAAGTTGGGTGCGAGTTCTGCTGAAAAAACGCGACAAGAACTGGCCGAAGGTGAGCTTTCAGAATTAAGAGTCGGCATCCTTCACGGTCGTTTGAGCGCCTCCGAAAAACAACAGACGATGGACTCGTTTCGAGAGGGAGATCTAGACGTCTTAGTCGCAACAACTGTGATTGAAGTCGGCGTTGATGTTGCCAATGCCACGACGATGGTTATTTTGTCTGCGGACAGATTCGGCATAGCGCAGCTTCACCAGCTCCGTGGAAGGGTGGGTAGAGGCAGCCACGATTCGACCTGTTTCTTAGTAACCACCGAAGAGGTTTCATCTGATGCCGACGCGCGACTAAGAGCGCTGGAGGAATCGACCGATGGTTTCGCTCTGGCCGAACGGGACCTCGAACTTCGAGGTGAGGGAACTATTTTTGAACAGCGACAGTCTGGTCGAAATGACCTGAAGTTGGCTTCATTGGCTAGAGATCGGATATGGGTTGAGCGTGCTCGTGCTTTGGCTGCGGAACTTGTCGATGGACAAGGCTCCATAGATCAAAACATGCCCCTCGAAGATGAAGTCCGTTGGTTCGTGGAGCGACGTGACGACGAAGCGGAGAATCTTTCAAGGGGATAAGGGAGCGGGGCCTAGTCGGGCTCAACAACGATGTCCCACCGATCGAGACAGTCTCTGCAGCGATAGGCCACCACGTCGCCCGGTTGGAACCCTTCGTCAGGTTCTTCGTAGCTGATTAGACCACATAATCCTCCGCAGTCGACGCAGATAATCGATTCAGGGACTTCCATGCCCTTAGTGTGCCGTTAGTGTCGTCGTATGCGCGTTGTTGGAGGAGAATTGAGCGGTCGGAGAATCGCTGCCCCCCGGGATGAAACAGTTAGGCCTACTTCAGATCGGGCGCGAGAAGCGATTTTCAACATGCTGTACAGCCTCGGATTACCCAATGGATGTCGAGTGGTGGATCTCTTTGCAGGTTCAGGCGCTCTTGGTATCGAAGCGTTATCGCGCGGAGCCGACGAAGCGTGTTTCGTTGATAACAGCCCTGAGGCCTGCAGAACCATCAAAGACAACTTGGATGGACTGGGTATTCACGGCAGAGTGATCCAGGGTGACGCACTGCAAAAGCTCCAGTCTCTTGACGTTGATTTAGTGTTAGCGGACCCGCCCTACGGATTTGATGATTGGACCCAGTTATTGATGGTCGCTGGTAAGGCGTTGGTAGTAGCCGAAAGTGGCAGCGCTGTAGAACCATTAGAAGGCTGGGAGGTCGTGCGTTCTCGGAAGTATGGGCGAGCAGTAGTAACTATTTTGCAACCAACCAAAATAGATAACTGTTGATTTCCATGAATTTGGAGGTTTGACAGTGGAGGATTTCGCTCAGGGTCGGTACCGTTTTGTATAGCCCGAACCGTTAGGCGAGGAGACGCTTGTGGTCAAGGTTCTTTATCCAGGTTCGTTTGACCCTGTTCATAACGGCCACATGGAGATTTGCGCTACTGCGAGTCGTATGTTTGACCACGTTGTGGTGGCCGCGATGAGAAATCCGCAAAAATCTTCGCCGCTGTTCAGCGACGAGGAACGAATCGAAATGCTCACCGAAGCATGCGCGCATTTGACCAATGTTGAGATTGTCCAGTTCGGAGAACTTGTTGTTGATTTAGCTCAACGCTTAGAAGTGGATTTCATAGTTAAAGGTCTTAGGAGTCTGGCCGACTTCGAGTCCGAACTGCAGATGGCTCAGATGAACAAATCCGTCAGCGGTGTTGAAACAGTGTTTTTGCCGTCAACCAGCGAAAATTCATTTATTGCATCGAAGTACATTCGCGATATCACCAAATTCGGGACTGATTGTTCACACCTTGTACCCGAGTCCATCGCTGACCGCCTGCGAGAGAAGATGCCCAAGTGACAGACGCCGCGCCCTTAAGCGGCCCTGGCGTTGAAGCCTTAGTGCGTCGGGTGATTGACGTGATTAACGCCGCACGCCCAATGCCTCTATCTACCTCGGTAATGGTTAGCAGAGATGAAATCATCGAATTGCTGGAGGCCGCTCTAGCGGAACTGCCCGAAGAAGTTCGAGAAGCGCGATGGCTCTTAAAGGAACGCGAGGACCTTTTGTCGAAGGCGAGAGTCGACGCTGGACTAGTTATCGAAGAAGCCCGGACCCGCGTAGCCCAGATGGTTCAACGAACGGAAGTAGTGAGATCGGCAGAACTTAAGGCTCGTCAAACGGTCGAACAGGCAGAAGCTCAAGCTCGAAGAAGACAACATGAAGTTGACGACTATCTCGATGTACGACTCGAGCAATTCGCGACAGCTCTCGAAAAGATTCAGAGTGCCGTGATGAACGCGAGATCGCTACTGCAACCCACGATGCCTGAACCCGAAGCTGATGTTGAACTGGATCCTGAAAATGCCGCAGCTTCTGAGGTGTTTGACCAGGACGAGAATTGAACAACGAGAGTTCTTTGTCTGCGCTAACGGTTCCTTTGGAGAGACTCCAGCGTCTAGAACCGATCCGAACCTGGCAAGTTGAGGTAAGTGTGGCGCAACTGGAAGACTCGGAGGTTCCTCTCCGGATTGGTGATGTTCTGGTTCCCTCTGATCATCTTGTCGCGATAGACCTCGTGTTGGACAAAGTCAGTGAGGGCGTCGCAGTTAGCGGCAACGTTGCTGCTAAGTGGATTGCTGACTGTTCGCGCTGTTTGCGTCAAATAGATGGAGAAGCTATAGCGGAAGTCGAAGAATTATTTGAACAGAATCCCCGAGAAGGCGAGTCATATTTGCTGGGCGATGAGTTCCTTGACCTAGCAGCGATGGTGCGAGAAGCAATTCTCCTGGAGCTCCCCGTCGGTGTGGTGCGATGCGTAAATGCTCAAGAGTGTTCCGATGAAGCCCCGAATTACGCTGACGTAAAAAATAAGGCGTCGCAAGAGACATCAGAGTCTGAGTCAAGAGATCCGCGCTGGGCGGCATTAGACGAACTCGTTTTTGACGAAGAGTGAGGATCGAACAAAGGTTTTCAGTCCTCATTTCAAGCAGATGCTCCGGTAGTAGGTCGAACTCCATTCAGGTAGCCTCTTACTTTGCGCTTGTAGTTTCTGGCGCTCAAGACACCGATCCGGGTTGCCTTGACTAAATGTGGTCATCGGAACTGAATCGGGCCCTATTCGCTCGCCCGGCGAATCATGCCGAGCCAATTTGTTGAGGTCGACGATGGCCGTTCCAAAGAAAAAGACTTCTAAGTCAAAAACACGCAGTCGTCGAGCAGCAGCATGGAAACTTCGCCCCTCCTCTCGTAGCACCTGTCCGCGCTGTGGAGAGGCGAAAATGCCTCACCGGGTGTGTGGCAACTGCGGTTGGTACGCAGGCCGCCAAGCGGTTGAAGTCGGCTAACGAGTCATATCGAACATGAACCCGGTTGTTGTCGACGCCATGGGTGGCGATAACGCCCCCTCAATCGTGATCGAAGGAGTCCGCGAGGCTATAGCTGCCGGTATTCCCGTTGAATTGATTGGGGATCCAGGTTTAGTGGATGACTGCGACGACGTCACTTTGCACCCCGCTTCCGAGGTCATTGGGATGGCAGAAGAGCCCGGACGCGCTGTCCGGAACAAGAAAGACTCATCGATAGTGCGTGCCGCAGAATTAGTTCGAGATGGGCATGCCTCGGCGATGGTCAGCGCTGGAAATACGGGTGCCGTCGCAGCGGCGGCCCTACTAAGGATGAAACGACTCAAGGGGGTCAGTCGCCCCGCGATAGCCACCACCCTTCCAGTCCCGAATCGGGCTCCCAAGATTCTGCTTGACTCGGGTGCGATGGTTGATTGTCAGCCTGACTGGCTGCAACAGTTCGCTCGGATGGGTTCGGCATTCAGTCAAGTCCGCTACGAACTGCAGGCACCAAGTGTGGGTTTGGTGTCTATCGGAGAAGAAGCCGAGAAAGGCAACCAACTGGTGAAGGAGACGCATCGGCTTCTGGCCGAGGATAAGACAATTAACTTCATAGGCAATGTCGAAGGACGGGACGTTCTCAGTGGTGACGTAGACGTACTTGTGGCCGACGGATTTACGGGGAATGTGATCTTGAAAACGTTAGAAGGCACGCTCCAATTTCTCGTTGGAGAGATCATTTCAGCGTTAACCAGCGACGACGCAGCCTCAGTAGGGACCGAGGCGCTAGGCCATCTGGCGCCAATAGCGGCTGAACTCAATCCAGATGCTGTGGGTGGAGCCATGCTGCTGGGTGTTAATGGAGTGGCCATCATTAGCCATGGTTCAGCTGGGCCCACAGCGATTCTCAATGCATGTCGAGTTGCCAAGGATATGGTTGAACGGGACCTCGTCGCCGAATTGACCTCAGCGGTAGCTGGCTAGTCTCGACGCCTAAATGCTACTTTGAGTAGTATTATGACTTAATTTCTCACTTAAAGTGTCATATGGGCCTTTCTGCTATGGTAAGCGCAACGGATACCTTCCATAGGAGTCGCATTGCCCGCCGAAACGCACGTCGAACAAAGCCAACCGGACCGAGAGACAGTGTTTGACATCATTCGTGATCAGCTGTCGGACATCCTTGAAATTGATCCCGGCCGTATTACCGAGTCTTCCTCATTTGTCGAAGATCTTGAGGCAGACTCCCTCGCTCTAATTGAACTTGTAGAAGGGCTTGAGGAGGAACTTTCTGAACGCACGGTGGGATTTCGAATAGAAGATGAAGATCTAGAGGACTTAAAAACTGTCCGCGACGCTATCGACTATGTGATGGCCCGAATTGGCTAGGACCCTAGAGGTCGAAGATCGGCTGCGATCGTTCGCCGAGCGCATTGGCTATTGCTTCGAGGATCCGAAACTTTTGCAACTCGCCATGTCTCACAGAAGTTGGTGCGCCGAGCGAGGTGACTGCCCGTCGAACGAGCGACTAGAGCTTTTGGGCGACGCTGTACTTGGCTACTGCGTCACGGCACACCTATACCGCCTTCATCCCGAATGGACCGAGGGCGACCTTGCTCAAGCCAGATCTGCGGTAGTGAACTCTTCATCTTTGGCGGAGGTAGCGCAGAACTACGACCTGGGCAATGCCTTGCTGCTAGGAGTCGGCGAAGAGCGATCTGGAGGCAGAGGCAAGGAATCGCTTCTTTGCGATGCTTTCGAAGCGCTCTTAGGAGCTATGTACCTTGACGGGGGTATGGAGTCGGCGGAAGCTTTTGTACTTGAAGCTTTAAAGCAGCGAATGGAACAAATAGCAGATGATCCTGGTGTGGAAGATGCCAAAACCAGATTGCAAGAATTCGTCGTCCGCAGTCATGGCGAATCTCCGAACTACGTCTTAACTGACAGCGGCCCCGATCACAACAAATCCTTTTACGCAGAGGTCTGGTTTGGGGGCGGTCTTCAAGGAAAAGGCGAAGGAACTTCTAAGAAACAAGCTGAGCAAGCGGCCGCGACCCAGGCCTGGCAAACCATGCAAGCTGCATCCGAACCCGATCGATCGACCACGTAAGGAACAACTGAACATGCTGGAACTCCCTGAACTTGAAACCGCCCGACGCGACCTCGATCGGGAAATCGGTGGCCTCAAGATAAAAGAGGTAGACGTGTTGGGGCCCAAGCGACTGATTCCCGGTCAGGCAAATAAGAACGGCCTGACTAAGTCTCTCTCAGGACGCAAGATCTCTAGCGTTAAGCGTGTTGGGATGCTGATTTGCCTCGACGTAGGTAATGGCGAGTCCTTGGTGATCAACATGGGTCCCGGGGGAACGTTACGAAGGGCAGCCAACAAGGACCAGAAAGAATCCGATACCCAATTGATCGTTAGTTTCACCCAGAAGGGACAGTTGCGACTTCTTGACAGTGAGAAATCGGCGACCGTCACCTTGGTTCAAAATGAAGAGATTGATCAAGTCTTCCCGGAACTGGCAGATCTCGGCTTTGATCCGGTTGACGAACCTATCTCATGGACGGACTTTGGTCGGCGCCTGCTTCAGTGTGACGTGAAACTGCGACCCTTGCTCATGGACCAAACATTCGTAGTCGGTTTAGGACCTATCTATAGCGACGAGATCCTCCATGCAGCGCTCCTTCGACATGACAGAGTTGCAAATCAACTGATCACACAAGAAATACGTAGGTTGTACCGATCGATCGTTGAGACCATACATAACGCTGTAAAGCATCGTGGGGTAAGCCTCGACCAAATTTCGGACGTCTTTGGAGAGCCAGGGGGGTACGACGAATACCTAGAGGTATACGGAAGAGGCGGCGAACGCAGCCGAAATGGTCGTGGGGATGTGCTGACTGCGCGCGTGGGAGGAACCACCCACTACTACTGCGACTATCAGGTTTAGCCACCGAATCTCTTTCGCGTTCAAAATACCTAGCCGAGGGTCAACCAATAAGTAGCGGTGACGGGGCATGATGTCGGAGTACCACTCTTTTCAGTGGCGCTTTCGTTTTCCGGGTAGGTCAAACTCAGTGTTTCTCAAATCACTTACGATGAAGGGCTTTAAGTCTTTCGCAGACCCGACTCTGCTCGAGTTTGAGCCCGGTGTAACAGTCGTCGTAGGTCCAAACGGCAGTGGTAAATCGAACGTGGTAGACGCCATAGCGTGGGTGTTGGGTGCACAGGGACCAACCACTGTCCGATCAGGGAAAATGGAAGACGTAGTATTCGCGGGCACTCCGGACCGGTCGGCTCTTGGACGTGCTGAAGTGAGTCTGGTAATCGATAACTCCTCTGGTTCCCTGCCGATTGAATTTACCGAGGTAACTGTTACCCGAACCTTGTACCGGACGGGAGATTCTGAGTATTCGATGAACGGTGTCCCATGTCGCCTTCTCGATATTCAAGAACTACTCAGTGACGCAGGTGTAGGACGACAGCAACACGTGATTGTCGCGCAAGGCCAAATTGATCAGGTGCTTAACTCCAGGCCAGAGGACCGCCGTGCGATTGTTGAAGAAGCAGCCGGGATACTTAAGTTTCGTCGCCGTAAAGAACGCGCAGAGCGTCGACTTCTCGCTACTGAAGCCAACCTAACAAGGCTGCAAGATCTTCAAAGAGAAGTCCGTCGACAATTGCGCCCGCTAGAAAAACAAGCTGATGCGGCGAAACGTCACGGCGCTGTCGCTGACGAGTTGCGTTCCATTCGCCTGTTCCTCACCGGGCAAAAAATCCGCAGCCTTGAATCAGCCCAAGCCGCAGCCAAAGATGCAACCGATGAAGCATCTAATGAACAGGTGCGACTGCGGGGAGAAATAGGCGGGCTCGATATCGAAATTAGTACGTCGGAAACCCAACTAGCCGTTGCGGGTGACCCAAGCACGGACCTACTTCCGAGAGTCGAATCTTTACGCGAACGTTGTCGAGGATTGATTGCTCTGATCGAGGAACGTTCAAAAACGACGGAGCGCGACCGCGGAGCACTATTGGCATCGGACGTAGCGCTAACGCTTCAAGCAGAGCGATCTCGACTCATTGAAGAACTCAATGAACTTTCTGCGCGCGATGCAGATGTTAAGCAGCAGCTAGAGGAGATAGTTCGAACCGAGAAACAACTGCAATTAGAAATTGAATCACTCGAGGTTGATGGTCCACTAATTGGTCTGGAAGCCGCCCGAAAAGCCGCGGAAGTCAGGGGTGAGCTTGGTCCCCTGAAGCGAGGGTTGGAGCAGAGTATCGGGGAGCGCGAACGACTAGCACGCAGAGTTGGCGAACTTACGAAGCGGATCGATGAAGCTGACGAACGTCTCGACCACCTTCAGGTTGCACTTGCATCTGCGTCCGATGCCGAACCAGCGTTGGTAGAGGACTTGGACGGAGCACAGAAGGACACCGAAATTGCAGAACAAAGGATCACCTCCCTAGCTGAAGAACAGCAATTGGCTACCAAAGATGAGCAAGCATGGAGAGCTCGCGTTGAAGCTCTTGAGATTGCAGCCGAGACAGCCCTCGCAAATTCAGGTTTAGAACAAGTGCGTGAAATCGATGGAGTCCTAGGAGTGCTTGGCGAACTTATCGAGATCGAGCCAGGTTGGGAATTGGCCGTCGAAGCAGCGATCGGCGGAGTTTTAGCTTCGGTCGTCGTTGAAGACGTTATATCCGCCCGGGCTGCGTTGGAACGACTAGGTACGTCCGAAGCACCGGGTTCGATACTGGCGGCCCACGGTCCCTATAACGATGCAGAGAAGCCCGAATTCCCCAATTCCTTGCGTGGACGAGTCAGTGGATTAACCCCTCATGTGGACACCCTCCTCGACTCATTATTGTCAACTGTCATCTCCGTCGAAGGAAGTTGGGCAGAAGCGATCGACGAAGCTTTAGAGCGACCAGAACTCACGGTTGTGACAACAGACGGTGCCTGCTTCGGACCAAGTAGCTGGAACGTCTCGCCCCGGGAGAGGACATCGGCTGCATTAGCGCTAGATGAAGCCCGGGACCACGTTCAAATCTGCGCTGCTCGCAGAGAGGCGGCAGATTCCGAGCGGATCATCGCAGAGGCAGACTGCGTAGATGTCCGTCGCAGACATAGAGCAGCGCAGCAACGATTGGATACTAACGACGACCAGCTCACACGGTCAGCCGATGGAATAGAGAAGGTGCAACGTCAGCGTCGCGACCTGATTTCGGAACGCGAAATTTTCACGACGAGAGTTGACGAGCTGGATAAGGCATTGGAGCGGGACAAGCCGAGAGTTGCTGATCTGGAAGGACGACTGCAGGAACTCGAAGTGGCGGAAACGCTTGAGCGCTCCGCCGCCACGGAAGCTCACAGCCAACGGCAGGATCTAGAGCAACGAATCAGGACGACGGCGCAGAGTCGAGTTCAACTCGAAACAAGCCAGAAAGCTGCAGAGGAACAGCAGCAAAGAGTAAAGGTCCGCCACGAGGAGATCACTAGTCAGCTAGACGCGAACGATAAGAAGGGTGAAGAGAACAGTGATCATCTACTTCGAGTAGAAGAAACTTTGGCAGCGCTGGCTGCTCTCAGAGGTTTGTTGCAAAAGCGATTTGAGCTTTTGGACTCAGAAGTAGGAAAATTGCGAACCAAACGTGCTGAACTTTCGGCAGAAGTAAGGCTGATTGCCGATCGTCTCGAGGCCTTACGAAGCGAACGTTCAGAGTTAGAAAAGAATCTTGGCGAAACGCAAGAGTTGTTGGGGTCAAATGAGTTGGCCGAAACCGAACGTCGGTTCAAGCTTGACAGTCTGAGAGAGATGCTCCGCAATGAGTTGAACGCTGAAACATCAGAAGCTTTAGCAGCACCAGAACCATCGTTGGAAGAAGCGGTCACTCCATCAGCAAGAGTCCGAGAACTTGAAAATGATTTGCGCCGCATGGGCCCAATTAACCCCCTGGCTCTTCAAGAATATGAAGCCCTTAGAGAAAGACACGACTTTGTAGCGGAGCAGCTAGATGATGTTCGTAGCGGCCGCAAGGAGTTGAATAAGGTTATTGCTGCAGTTGATGCGGAAATAGTCGACGTCTTTGAAGCTGCTTTCAAGGACGTTGCACATAACTTTGCTCAAATCTTCTCGACGTTATTTCCGGGAGGTCAGGGTCGACTGACTCTGAGTGATGCAGACCAGATGCTAGAGACAGGGATTGAACTGGAAGCAAAGCCATCAGGCAAGAACGTCAGAAAACTCTCGCTCCTCTCGGGCGGGGAGCGATCACTCACAGCGTTAGCGTTCCTATTCGCGATTTTTCGAAGTCGACCTTCACCGTTCTATGTCATGGACGAAGTCGAGGCCGCTTTGGACGACATCAACTTGCATCGATTCCTAGAACTAGTTTCTGAATTTAGGGAAGAAGCACAGTTAGTTATCGTCAGCCACCAAAAACGCACGATGGAAGCCGCTGACGTTCTCTACGGAATATCGATGGCCTCAGGTGGTTCCTCACGGGTTCTGAGTGAAAAGGTCGCTTCTTAGGATTAGCTCACCCCAAACGGGAAATTGTCGGTAGGTTTCAGTTTTAGTGAATACGCCTCTGCTCATAGTTATTTTCGTTCTGTTGATGTTCGCATTGGCTTTGCTGCCATGGGCCCATCGCTCGTGGTCTGAACGTGAAGGGCGAGTTGGGCTCAAGCAATCCCCTCCAAATCATGATGAAGGTCTGAGTCGCCCGGACCTTGAAAAGTTGGAATCCTCTGACGACTCGCTGCACAGCGAGGTTCAAGACCAGCAGTCTGCGTCCGGGACAGAGTTGCTAAGGACAAGAATTTCAAAAGCTCGGGACTTGGTGTCTAACCGACTTAAAGACATACGCGGCGATTCAGTCGATCTGCAGATATGGGAGAAGATAGAAGAACTCTTGATCCTGGCAGACGTCGGAGTGCACACGACAATGGAGATTGTCACTCGATTACGCACCACGGTTGAAGAGCAGGGCGTGAGCGAAGGCACGATGGTTTTAGACCAACTCAAGTCCCAAATGTTGAGCGAACTGTCTGGAAATAGGGCTCTGCGGACAGTCGCACCAAAGGGAAGGGTGCCAATTTGGTTATTTGTTGGCGTCAACGGTGTTGGGAAAACGACATCGATAGGGAAAGTTTCCCGCCGATATACCGATGAAGGTCTCAAGGTGCTCTTGGCGGCAGGAGACACGTTTCGGGCAGCTGCTGCTGAACAACTGGAACAGTGGGCGGCGGCTAGCGATGCGGAACTAGTGCGTGGAAGTGAAGGAGCAGATCCCAGCTCTGTCATTTATGACGCATCCGAGGCAGCATCAGCGAGAGAAGTAGACCTGGTACTTGCCGACACTGCGGGTCGCCTGCATAACAAAGTCAACTTGATGGAGGAGCTAGCTAAAGTTCGGAGAGTCGCTGATCGCGAGCCAGGGGAAGTCTGTGAAGTGTTACTGGTGATCGACGCGACCACGGGACAGAACGGTCTGAGCCAAGCACGAGAATTCGCCGATGCAGTGAACGTCACCGGAGTCGTTCTCACCAAACTCGACGGATCCGCAAAGGGGGGCATAGTTTTTGCGATTGAAAAGGAGTTGGGATTACCGGTGAAACTCGTCGGCCTGGGTGAAGGTGACCGTGACTTAGTTGATTTTGATCCGGACCTTTTCGTAGAAGCACTGTTCGGTAATGAGTAGAAGCAAAGAAAATAGCGGGACCTGATGCGGGTAACCTGACCAAGAGTATGTTCCAATCACTCACCGACCGTTTCGACGGAATCTTGAACCGCCTGAGAGGAAAAGGTCGGCTAACCGAGGATGACATCTCTGAAGCGACGCGCGAAATTCGACTAGCGCTCTTGGAGGCTGACGTCCATTTGAACGTCGTTCAGGGATTCATCGAACGAACGCGGGAGCGGTGTCTCAGCGCAGACGTGTCAGAGAGTCTGACGCCGGGACAACAAGTCGTAAAGATCGTTAATGAAGAGCTCACGGAAATATTGGGTGGAGAGTCCTTTCAGGTCACATACTCCTCGAAGTCGCCAACCGTCGTTCTCATGGCTGGCCTGCAAGGTTCTGGCAAAACGACGTCGTCGGCGAAGTTAGCTCGGTGGTTTAAGTCGCAGGGACGTAACCCACTACTTGTCGCGGCTGATCTGCAACGGCCCGCGGCCGTTGACCAGTTGCAGACGCTCGCCAAACAGATAGACGTTCCGGTGTTCACTGCGCCCGAAGGTGCCTTAGAAGCAGCGCGCGACGGACTTTTTGAAGCAAAACAAACGGGACGAGACGTACTAATCGTTGATACGGCTGGCCGGTTGACAGTCGACAACGCGCTAATGGACGAGATTGCCGGCATCTCTGACGCGGTGGAGCCCGACTACACCTTCCTCGTAGTTGACGCGATGACTGGCCAAGACGCAGTCAATACGGCTGAAGTTTTTCACGCCACTCTTGAACTCGATGCGGTGATTCTCACCAAACTCGATGGGGATGCTCGAGGGGGAGCAGCTCTATCCGTAAAAGAGGTCGTAGGGCGCCCTGTTGCTTTCGCCTCAACGGGAGAGAAGCTGCAAGATTTTGACCAATTTCACCCAGACCGAATGGCCGAACGCATTCTCGGGATGGGAGACGTTTTAACTCTCATCGAAAAAGCCGAAGAAGTATTTGAACAAGAGGCGGCTGAGGCGGCGACTCAGAGACTCTTAGAAGGGACTTTCACGCTTGATGACTTTGTTGACCAGCTGAGACAGGTCCGGCAAATGGGTGACCTCTCTAGCATTGTCTCGATGATGCCCGGCGTTCCAAAAGAAGTGAAGGACGCAGACGTTGACGAACGAGAAATCGACAGAGTCGAAGCCATAGTTCTTTCGATGACGCCGGAGGAGAGAATCAACCCTGATGTCGTCGACGGATCCCGCAGAGCTCGAATAGCAAAAGGAAGCGGAACGACACCAACTCAGGTAAGCAATTTGTTGAAGCAGTTCAAAGAGATGCGAAAAGCGATGAAGGGCCTTGCGGGTCTCGGTTCAAAATCTAAAGGTCGTAAATCCAAAACGAAGAAGGGAAAAAAGGGGAAAAAGAACTCCACTAGAGGAGGAAATAGCCGCGTTCAGCCTAAAGAGACTGCGAAAATACCCAAGCTAGATATTGACGATCTAGACCTAACCTTGCCTGGTAGATGAAATGAGGTTGGCGCGAGACGTGTTCGTCGGGCGCCGATACAGGTAGGCTTTCCTACTGGCTTTTAACTACGCCACCCCTAGCTGCTCCACTGGCTCTCGAGCCGGCTACGCCGAGTAGTGAATATTTTAAAAAGATGACCCAGGAGAGACCTTAATAACTATGGCCGTACGACTGCGCCTGATGCGCATGGGCAAGAAGAAGCAACCGACCTACCGTGTCGTGGCCGCCGATAGCCGGTCTCCCCGTAACGGACGCTTTATCGAAATTATCGGTACCTACCAGCCTCGGTTAGAGCCATCGGTTGTCAAGATCGATAATGAACGTGCCGTGCACTGGCTCCAAGAGGGAGCACAGCCCAGCGAAACCGTTGAAAAGCTGCTGAAAATCTCAGGAGCCTGGGCGGAGTTCAAGGGTGAGACCTTCGTGGCGCCCACTGCGCCTGCCCCGAAGCAAAAGACCTCGTCTAAGAAATCCGAGTCGAGTTCGGCACCAGCGGCCGCAGATGCTTCAATTGATGCTGGCAATGAAGAAGCCGCTCCTGAGGAAAGTAACGAACCAGAGGAAGCCGTAACAGAGGACGATATCCCTTCCAATGATGAGGATGCCTCGAAATCGGAAAGCGAAGAAGAGGAGCAGTCATGACCGAACAAGAGGGAACTACTGCCGAGGAAGTGCTCCTATATCTCATCGCACAACTGGTGGAACATCCAGATCAGGTTGAGCTAGAAATTGAAGAGAGCGACACAAAACTAAGTCTTATGGCGAAAGTAAGCTCGGAAGACATCGGACGTGTAATTGGAAAACGAGGGCGCGTCGCTAACTCAATCCGCACGTTAGTGAGAGCAGCGGCGGTTAAGGACGGCGTCGATGTCGAGGTCGACTTCAGCGATTAGAGCCGAGCGCAGCATCGTCGGTGATCTAGATCATGTCTGATAACGGTGACCTGTTAGAGGTAGGGACCATCGCTAAGGCCCACGGAACCGGTGGAGAAGTCGTCGTCCGTCTAATCACGAACCAAACAGAGCGACTTAACCAAGGAAGCAGACTCATGAGTGCTTTGGGTGAGCTGGTCGTCTCGAAATCGCGTCCACACCATGACAAGTGGCTCGTGCAATTCACTGGTATAGAAACCCGCACTCAAGCGGAGGAGCTGCGAGGGGTAGTGCTAAGGGCAGCGCCGTTAGACATTCCTGACGCTCTATGGGTGCATGAATTAATAGGTTCGGTAGTGAAAGAAGAGAACGGCGTTGAACGCGGGACCGTGAAGACGGTGGTAGCTAATCCGGCGTCCGACCTTTTGGAGTTAGACACTGGCCACCTAGTTCCATTGACCTTTGTCGTTGACTTCGCGGAAGGAATTATTTTGGTTGATGTTCCCGATGGGCTGTTTGAACTGAGTTGAGGCTGTGCGCATAGATATCTTTACAATCTTTCCCGAATTAGTTCGGGATATGGGAATGCTCAGCGTTTTGGGCAGAGCGCGAGAAGCACAACTACTTGACCTTCGCGTTCACGACCTTCGAATGACCACAACAGACCCACATGGAACTGTTGATGACAAACCCTTTGGCGGCGGTCCTGGCATGGTCATGAAACCGGAACCTTTTTTTGAGGCCGTGGATTTAGTCGAACCACCAAGGCCCATTCTGCTCCTGGACCCTGGAGGAACTCGACTGGACCAGGCCAAGGTCAAAGAACTTGCAAAGTTGGAGGGATTCTCGCTCCTGTGCGGACGCTACGAAGGAGTAGACGAACGTATTAGAACGGACCTGGTGGACGAACAAATATCAATCGGAGATTTCGTCCTTGCAGGAGGAGAATTTGCAGCAATGGTTGTCACCGAAGCTGTCGCCAGACTCGTTCCCGGCGTACTGGGCAACGAAGTCTCTACAAATGAAGAGAGTTTCGATGATTTGCTATTGGAGTACCCGCAATGGACTCGACCATCAGAATTTCGAGGACTTTTGGTTCCTGAAACTCTTCGGAGTGGAAATCATGCCCGAGTTGCAGAGTGGCGTTTAGCGATGGCGATAGCCCGCACGGCGAAGCTAAGGCCAGACCTATTGCAGCAACGCGGGATTACGAGTGAGGAACTGGCATTACTAGATGAGTTCGAGATAAGCATCGCCGACCGCTTCGTTTCGGAGTAACAGGCCGCTAGCATTACTAATCGTTGTTTCCCAGGCACCTGCAGCCCTTGGCGAAGGTGTCTGTCGGCAACAATCAGTCATGTTTCCTTATTTGGAACTCACAGCAGGAGCAAGTCCGCCATGCAGAGCACTGATCTAGTCGATCAAGCACAACTCAGAACGGATCACCCTGAATTCGGGCCTGGTGACACGGTCAAGGTGCATGTTCGAGTGGTTGAAGGCAACCGCGAGCGAACACAAATGTTCGAGGGATACGTGATTGCTCGACGCGGCTCAGGGGTCCGTGAATCCTTCACTGTTCGCAAACTGAGCTTTGGTGTTGGTGTGGAACGAACCTTCCCATTGCACGCTCCGACAGTCGCTAAAATAGAACGCGTTGCGGTCGGTGATGTGCGCCGATCGAAGCTGTATTACCTTCGGGATCGGATTGGCAAGTCCGCGCGCGTAAAAGAAAAACGCTACTAACTTCAGCTAGAAGCTATAGCGATATTCAGCCTCTGGGTTTCCGTCGATGACGCGCCTTCCAGCACCCGTAATGCCAATGGCGTCTCAGGTCGGGCGCATCTAAGGGGACAGCAACCATGTGCCCTAGCCCCGGCGGGATGTCACGATTGCAGCCGGGGCACAGATACGTTTTGGTTGCCTGAAAGGGCTGAATGCGGTGAACTTCGAAGCCGTGTTCTGGCTCTAGATCAAACATATTGGCCTATCCAAAAAGGCCCCAAAGAACTGCCCCGATCGCGACCAAGGCAGCGATAGCGACCAGCAAGTAATCGACTCGGGTAGCGGAGTACTTCCTGTAAGGGTTATAACCCATATTGGCAGTATGCACCTTCTAGCCAAATTTGACGATCAATAATTCAAGAAGTCAGCAATCAACATTTTGTTTCTACGGAGTCGTTGAATAGAAGCTTCTAAATGAACATTGTCAACCGAATCTCGTAGCTATAGGTACCGTTCATTGTGTGGGCCTTGACAATTGGAACGTCGCAGAGTTTCTTCGCTCCCGCACAGCGGCCTCTCATAACACTGTCCAAGCCTATGAACAAGACCTCAACGTGTTCATCAAGTGGAGCGAAGATCAGGGTTATGTGGGACCCGATCGAATCGAGCGCGCTGACGTCCTGGGCTGGGTAGTCGCGATGCACGATGAGGGATGTGCACAGAAAACCATGGCCCGCCGTATTTCTGGGGTGCGGCAATACTTTCAATGGTTGACTAGAAGAGGAATAGTTAGTTCGGATCCAACGAGCAAGGTCCAAGCTCCCAAAGGCGCACAAAAACTTCCGCGTCCTTTGACTAGAGAAGAAATCAATCAGCTGCTTGATGAAGGTATGCCGGAAAATCCACTCGATCTCCGCAACCGCTTGATTGTTGAACTTCTTTATGGGTCAGGCCTTCGCGTAAGCGAATTATGCGGTCTGAACTTGACCAGTTTCGATAGAGAGCGCGAGCTTTTAGAAATAGAAGGAAGCAGTAAGAAACGTCGCACTGATCTGGGGAGTAAGGGTAAGAGAGGTCGACGACTTCCCATGAGTTTGATTGCTCGTCAGCTTATTGACCTTTGGATCAAAGAAGGAAGTCGTGGATTCGATGACTCCTACACCCCAGGGAGAAGAGACACTGTGGCGTTGTTCGTCAACCGGCGCGGGAATCGTATGGGGCGACGCGATGTGATGCGGGTTATTCATAAGCTGTTGGAGTCCAAGGGTCTCCCGGGTCGCTCTCCCCATGCGCTCAGGCATACGTTCGCTAGTCACCTTTTAGAGGGTGGGGCAGATTTGCGCGATGTTCAGGAGCTCATGGGGCATGACTCAATAGCCACAACTCAGATATACACCAAGGTCACCAATTCAGAACTTGTAACAGAGCACCGCATATATCATCCACGTGGTAAACCTCCTAGGCATGCCTGAAGGATGTGGGTAGTAATTCAGCGACGCCTTTAGGCGCCGTATCGCTAGACTTCTCAACCGGACACAAGGTGTGTCCAACATGACTAACAGCCGAGACGACCTCACGGTCGCCGTCCTTACTGGTTCGGTGTCGACCTCGGTGCAGCAAGCTAACCGTGAGGGGAGAAACCATGGCTGCAGTCGTCACCATGTCAGATCTGCTAAAGGCAGGCGTTCACTTCGGGCATCAGACCCGAAGGTGGAACCCCAAAATGGATCGTTACCTATGGGGAGAACGCAACGGAATTTACATAATCGATCTTGAGCAAACGATTCACTTGTTGGATGCCGCATACACGTACGTTCGTGACACCGTTGCGAAAGGCGGAACTTTGCTTTTTGTGGGGACAAAAAAACAAGCACAAGACCCCATTGAGACATACGCGAAGGCCTCAGGGATGCCCTATGTGAACCAGCGGTGGCTAGGTGGCATGCTGACAAACTTTCGGACTATAAGAGGCCGTGTTGACAAAATGCTTGAGTATGAACGAATGCAAGCAGCCGGTGACTTCGACAACATGCCCAAAAAAGAAGCACTGCTTCTGACTCGCGAACTCACCAAACTTCAACGCAACCTTGATGGACTCCGCAACATGGACAAGCTTCCCCAATCGGTGTTCGTTCTAGATACGCCCAAAGAACACATAGCTGTTGCAGAAGCCAACCGATTAAAGCTCCCCGTCGTCGCGGTAGCAGATTCAAACAGCGACCCTGACCTAATTGACTACGTCATTCCCGGTAATGACGACGCGATCCGAAGCACCGAACTATTGACAAGAGTCATAGCGGATGCTGTTCGCGAGGGAAAATATATTGCCGAAAGCAAAGGGGCGGTTGTTCGTTCTCCCGGAGAACGTACCCCCGAGGAAGAAGCACGGGTTAGCGCAGAGCAGTCAGAGGCAGCCCAAAAGGCCCTGGCCGAAACAGCAGCGCGCGAAGCTCGCATAGCCGCCGAACAAGCAGCGCAGGCGACTCCAGTTGTTGATCCACCGTCTGAAACAGAAGCAGACGACTCCGCCACCACGTCCAATGAAGACTCGGAAGAGTCTGCGGACGGCACAAACGAAAACTGACTATCAATCAACGAGGTACATCGAAACAAATGGCAGACTTCACCGCCAAGGACGTCCAAACTCTTCGCCAAGTGACTGGCGCTGGAATGATGGACGCCAAGAAAGCCCTGGTCGAAAATGATGGCGACGCTGAAGCGGCTGCCCAATGGTTAAGGGAAAAGGGAATAGCGAAAAGCGCTAGCCGTTCGGATAGAGAGAACAGCGAGGGGATGGTCTTGGCACGCGTCGATGGGCAGAGCGCCGCCATAGTTGAGTTGAAATGCGAGACTGACTTTGTAGCTAAATCGGAACAATTTGGCGAAATGGCGGACAAGATTCTGACTGCTGTTCTAGCTCGCGGAGAAGACGCGGTAAGCGAGACCTCCGATGACCTTGAAAACCTAAAAATTACCCTCAAAGAAAATATCGATTTAGGGCAAGTAGTCCGATACGAAGCAGGCTCCGACTCTGTTCTTGATGCTTATGTTCACCAGCAAAATGGCCGAGGCGTGAATGCAGTACTTGTAGAAATCAACCAAGGAACACAAGAAATAGCTCACGACATTGCGCTTCACATAGCAAGCAATAGGCCCAAATACTTAACCCGGGATGAGGTACCAGCAGAAGTTATAGCTGCCGAGCGGGAAACCCTCGAAAACATGACCCGCAACGAGGGTAAGCCCGAACAAGCCATAGAGAAAATTGTCGACGGCAGGATGGACGGCTTCTTCCGAGAAGCGGCCCTCCTCGAACAGAAATTCGTCAAAGACGAAAAGGTTAGTATTTCTGAACTACTAGGCGACTCAACGGTTAGTCGCTTCATTCAGGTGGAGATAGGAAGCTGAAGTGAAGGACCGAACTCGTCGCTGGGAGGGCACTTGCCCCTGGAAACGAGTTGTCTTGAAGCTTTCAGGGGAAGCTTTAGCCGATTCAACAGGCGAGAACATCAGTGGTGAGGTGTTGCAGAACCTAGCTTCTGAGATCGCCGCGGTTCGCGAATCCCATGACGTTGATATAGCCATTGTTGTGGGCGGTGGCAACATCTGGAGGGGAATGTCTGGCTCTATTGGCGGAATGGACCGAGCTCAGTCTGACCACATGGGCATGCTCGCCACCGTAATAAACGCCATTGCCCTGCAAGATGCGTTGGAGCGAGCCGAGGTTCCCACCCGGGTGATGACTGCTATAGGGATGGCTCAGATAGCGGAGCCGTACATTCGACGGCGCGCAGAACGGCATCTTGACAAAGGACGAGTGGTGATTTTCGCGGCGGGTACGGGTAACCCTTTCTTCACAACTGATACTGCTGCTGCCCTTAGGGCAGCAGAAATCGATGCTGATGCAGTGTTAAAGGGAACTCACTCGGGCATCGATGGCGTCTATACCTCGGACCCGAAAATCGATCCTGATGCGGAGCTTCTTGATGAAGTCTCCTTCCTGGATGTTCTTTCGCGAGAACTCGCAGTGATGGATAGCGCAGCGATAGCGGTATGTAAGGACAATGCAACACCCATAGTGGTGTTTGATCTAATGACACGAGGCAACTTTGAGTCCATCCTCGATGGCGTCGCGATCGGTACGCTGGTCAAGTGAGCGAGTTCGCGCAAGAGATCTGCACTGATGCGCAAGAACGCATGGATCGAGCAGTCGAGCACGCACAAAACGAGTACTCCACAGTTCGAACCGGGCGCGCGACACCTGCACTAGTCGAAAAGTTAAAGGTCGACTACTACGGTGCAGAGGTACCGTTGCAGCAGTTGGCTAGCTTTTCGGTGCCTGAAGCGCGGGTCTTAGTTGTACAACCTTTTGATAGAGGTTCTATTGATGGCATATCTAAGGCGTTGATGGAATCGGATTTGGGTATCAACCCCAGTAGCGATGGCGAAGTCATTCGGCTGGTTTTTCCTCCTTTGACCGAGGAACGGCGGCAAGATCTGGTACGTGTGGTCAAGCAGATGGCCGAAGATGGCCGTATTGCAGTCCGTAACCTTCGCCGATCCGCTCGTCAGGATTTAGATGCACTCGAAAAAGACAAAGACATTTCTTCCGACGATAAAGAAAGATTCAGCAAAGATCTCGATCGGTACACGCAACAAGCGATTGACGAGATTGACCGAGCACTCACTGCTAAAGAGCAGGAGTTGCTTGAGGTCTGAAGCGAGGACTGGGGGAGCCTATGGCTGACAGCGACAACGGCGACTTGAACCCCCGCCACGATGAAAATGAAAACGACGATGCCGATGATGGACCGTTGCTGTCATTTGACTTCGACGAAGAGCCGATGCCTCACTGGTCTGAACCTGGTTCAGGTGAAAGACCTGACGGGGGTGAGCGACCGGATCCGCCGGAAATAGATGCAACGACCCTTGGAAGATCGCGTCTGTTCCCACAATTACCCGATGATCCACATCTCGTCGACACATCTGACACGGGCCTAATGGATGCGGTCCGTTCTGACACGGTCCCAACGGTTTCGCCCAGCACAGAAGAAGAGTTGTTTGATACCGGCCCCTTGCCGGTGGAGGACCCAGCGCAGACAATTGAACAAAGCAGCGAAACAGATAGCGCATTCAATAAAGACCAGTTTTCCCAAGATGAGGTGTCCACTGATGAGCTATTCAGCGAATCCCTGTTTGAAGATGAGGAGGTCTTTGACGAGGAACTCTTTGATGAGGCTCCGATTATCGGGGGAACTGACCGAGACGAAGGTCTTATATTCGACACGGGACCCATTAACGAGGTTGGGATAGAAGAACGAGCTGACGATCACTCAGATCAGGCCATCGGTGCTGATGAGGGTGCCGTCCCGAACAGCGATCTGGAGATAGAGAAGGCAGGGATCGAATTAACTGAGACTCCAGCCGAGGCCGACTCCCCACTCCATATCGAGGACTCCAGTGACCCTGCCAAATTAGTTGGTGAGCCAACAGCTGAGCTAATTCTTGGCGAAGAAACTTCCCAAGTCACGGGAGATGATGATGATAAAGGTGATACAGATGCAGAGAAAGATGGTGGTCCGACGTCGACCTCAGATCAAGAGCGACTAGAGCGGGATGCCAAACCATCTCCTAGGGTCATCGAACTTTTTGACACCCCCCCCAGTCAACGAGTGATGGCAAGTGCCGATGAACCTCAGAGTGGACCGAATGAACAAAGAAACGACAGAGAGGGCGGGGACTGGAAGGACTTTGGCGGTCCAGCGCCCCATTGGCGAGAAGGCCGTCAAGATTACGAGGAGTCGAGCAGTATGCATGAGGATGATCGAGTGGTGACACACAGCTCTGTTAAGAGCGACGCTCAAGAGGGTCAAGGGCGATCTTCCGGTCGCAATTTGCCGGTGGCGATAGCGGTCGGGCTTGCTTTGGCGGCGGCTTTTTTTGGGTTACTCAAAGTTGGACCTTGGGCCATTTTGATCATGGTTCTAGTCGCATTAGGTCTGGCCGCTCTTGAGTTCTTCACCTCAGCTCAGAATTTGGGCTATCGCCCAGCGACCCTCCTCGGCTTGGCAGGAGTCGTGGGGTTATCGCTTGGGGCTTACCACCGCGGATATGAGGCGTATCCCGTTGTCTTTGCCTTGTTGGTGGTGACTGGCCTGTGTTGGTTCTTGTTCGACGTTGAGTCTCAACATGCGACCGCAAATTTCGCTGTGACCTTGCTTGGCTTTGGATGGGTCGGCGGACTTGGATCTTTTGGCGCGCTTATTCTCGCTCAACCTCACGGCGACGCCATACTCATTGGCGCGGTGATAGGCACCATCTCCTATGACGTAGGTGGCTATGTCATAGGCAGTACTACCGGACAATCAAAGATTGCCCCTCGGGTGAGCCCCAACAAGACCTACGAGGGACTCATAGGCGGCATGATGCTCTCGATTGTCATAACTACGCTTGTCTTGAATCGATTCCCAGGCGTGTTCCCGTGGTCTGAATCAATGATGGATTGTTTCTGGCTTGGGTTAGCCATCGCTCTGGCTGCACCAATAGGAGACCTAGCGCAGTCAATGATTAAACGTGACATGGGCGTTAAGGACATGGGGACTCTGCTCCCTGGTCATGGCGGAGTCTTTGATCGTTTTGATGCACTGCTGTTCGTCCTCCCCACCACATACTTCGTCGCCGATCTTGTGCTCAGCTGAGAGGAACAAGAGTGAAGACGATCTCCGTATTGGGTTCAACTGGCTCAATCGGTACCCAGACTCTTGAGGTTGTGAGATCGGAATCCGACCGGTTTCGAATCTCGGCGTTAGCGGCCTGGTCATCAGTTGAGATCCTCATCGCTCAAGCAAAAGAATTCCGACCTGATGTAGTAGCGATCGGCCAAGCCGAGTTAGCTAATGAGCTTAGATCCGGGGTGCCGTCAGATATTGAAGTCCTAGCCGGTGCCGGTTCATTCGAGGAGTTAGCAACGCGAGCCGAAGTGGCTGTTAACGGTGTGGTCGGTTTCGCAGGCCTTGGGGTGACGCTAGCGGCCTTAGCCTCGGGGAGACGATTAGCTTTGGCTAACAAGGAGAGTCTTATAGCTGCAGGACCACTGGTCCAGCCTCTTCGATCTACACCCGGAGCCGAACTGATACCAGTTGATAGCGAGCACTCCGCTCTCCACCAATGTCTCAGGGCAATCGAGCAAGACTCTGAATCGAAGCATCTCCGACAACTAGTTCTCACGGCAAGTGGAGGACCCTTTAGAGGTTTTAGGACGGAAGATCTGGAGCGCGTGACAGTAGATGACGCGCTAGCTCATCCGACCTGGTCCATGGGTCCCAAGATCACCGTTGACTCCTCAACGTTGATGAACAAAGGTCTCGAAGTTATCGAGGCACATGAGTTATTCGGCGTTCCCTATGAAAATATTGAAGTAGTCGTTCATCCAGAATCGATTGTCCACTCCATGGCGGTATTCACTGATGGGACGACAATGGCCCAATTGTCCGAGCCAGACATGAAACTGCCAATTGCGTACGCTTTGTCTTATCCGGACCGCACGAGCACACCATTTGGTGCAATTGACTGGACTGCAACGAAGACGCTGCATTTTGAGCCTCCCGACATGGGAACGTTTAAATGCCTTGGGCTCGCCTACACGGCTGGCCAACTCGGAGAGACCGCTCCAGCATGGATGAATGGAGCCAACGAAGCGGCGGTTGACGCGTTCCTCGCAGGGAGTATTACCTGGGCGTCGATTTCGGCTCTGATTGAACGTGCGTTGGAACAATATGACGGAAATGCAGCGGATTCGATTGAGTCCGTGATCAGAGCAGATCGTCAAGGTCGCGAATACGTTGCAAGATATGTCGCTGAAAGAAGTCGCTAGTGCCTGAAGGTTCGCCTATGAATGACAATGCGCAGACCAGACCACTCGCAGGACTGTGTGGCGTAGTTGGCGCATTGCTTTTGCTCGGTTGGGTTTCCAAAGCGATGCTTGTGGTGACGCTGGTAATAGCATTTGTCGTTTTTGCACACGAACTCGGACACTTCATAGCTGCTCGAATCACAGGAATGAAAGCGACAGAGTTCTTTTTAGGATTCGGTCCTCGCCTTTTCAGCTTCCGAAAGGGGGAAACGGAGTTTGGTGTGAAGCCAATACTGGCTGGGGCCTACGTCAAATTGATCGGTATGACCAATCTTGATGACGTGGAGCCAGGAGATGAGCCGAGAGCCTACAGAAGGCAGAGTTACCCGAAAAGGTTGCTAGTAGCGTCTGCCGGTTCGCTGATGCATTTTCTGCTCGCCACGTTGGGCCTGCTGGTGTTGTTCTCTTTCATGGGGGAACCGGTGGCTCGCGGAGACAGATGGGAAGTAGCGAGCGTTATGGAGCAAAACAGTGATGGCAGTTTGACTGCCGCGGCTCGCTCTGGAATAAGACCCGGGGATCGAATTGCTTCCATCGATGGTGTTCCAACAACGCAGTGGTCCGAACTTGTTGAAATAGTTCGCGATCAACCAGGCGAAGTGATCCAGATCGAAGTAATCCGCGATGGGTCAAATTTTTTTGTCGACACCGCACTTGGGGAAGACAGCGAAGGCAGAGGTCTGCTGGGGATTGGAGGTCAGAAATCAACGGAACTGGTTAAGTACGGTCCAGTTCCAGCGACCCAAAAGACATTCTCAGAATTTGTCTCCATGGTCGGAAACTCATTGCGGGGAATATGGTCGATCGTCACCAATTTAGGTGAGGTAGCCGACCGGATTCTGTCTCCACCTAACGACCCCAACGCGAACGACAATCTAGAAACGCGGCCAGTTTCGCTGGTAGGCGCGGTTCAAATAGGGGCAAGTGATCAACTCAGCGGATCGGAGCGGATGCAACTGTTTGTCGCATTCAACATATTTATTGGCGTTTTCAACTTGCTTCCATTTTTGCCACTCGATGGTGGACATATAGCGATCGCCACCTACGAGCGTATTCGCGAAGGAACCAGTGGCCGGCGGCACATTATTGACACCAGCAGGCTGCTACCGATCACCTATGCAGTTGTCGCCTTCCTGGCTTTCTTCGGTCTGGGAGCCATCTATTTGGACATAGCGAACCCTTTAGGGTTCTAACTACGGTCAGTAACAGGGATTATCTGTTCGAGATGACAGACTATTGCTGATGTTCGAACGTCGAATGACCCGTAGTGTCAATGTAGGGGGAGTGCAAGTGGGCGCGGGAGCGCCCATCAGTGTTCAATCGATGACGACAACGAAGACTGCAGATGTCGACGCCACGCTTGAACAGATTTACTCTTTGGCGGGGGCCGGTGCCGAAATAGTCCGGTGTACCTGTAATGACCTTGAGGCTGCGGAAGGGCTGGCTCGAATAGTTCCCCGGTCCCCGGTCCCACTTGTGGCAGATATCCACTTTCAATATCGATTAGCTCTGGCTGCACTCGACGCCGGCGTGGCCTGTCTTCGTCTCAACCCTGGCAACATACGCAAGGCCGAACACATCAGGGTCGTGGCTTCTGAAGCTCGCGATCGTGGGGTTCCTATCCGAATCGGTGTCAATGCCGGATCGCTCGATCCTCAGATTGAAGAAAAATATGGTCTCACCCCGGCTGCCCTAGTTGAATCTGCGAAAAGAGAATTGGGTTATTTCGAAGAAGTCGGATTTCATGAGGTAAAAATTTCGGTCAAAGCGAGTGACGTTCGCCTTATGGTTGACGCATACCGCATGCTGGCTGACGCCGTTTCCTTCCCATTACATCTCGGAGTAACTGAAGCAGGGCCACCGCCGACAGGGATCCTGAAAGCCACTGCGGGCATAGCCACACTGCTGAACGAGGGCATAGGCGACACCATCCGCTACAGCCTGACAGCGGATCCTGTTGAAGAAGCCAGAGCTGGTCGCCAGCTACTCGAAGCCCTCGGTTTACGAGAGAGAAGTTCTCTTGATCTCATCGCGTGTCCCTCATGTGGGAGAGCGGAAGTTGACGTGATTTCGATAGCAGCAAAGGCTCAGGAAGCGCTGGCAAATCTTAATTTACCTATCCAGGTAGCGGTAATGGGTTGTGTTGTGAATGGACCTGGTGAGGCCAAGGGAGCTGATCTTGGAATAGCGGCAGGTCGACAGAGGGGCCACCTTTTCGTTCGAGGTCAAGTGGTGAAGGTTGTCCCTGAGGGAGAAATGGTTGAAGCTCTCGTTGAATGGGGGCAAAAAATTGCTTCTGAAGGGGTTGATGTGGCGCTGGCCTCGGCTGATGAGTCCGCGGCGGCTGAAGCTGAGGCTGACCGACAAGTGTTGTTGGAAGTTCAAGGCGAAGACGTTAATCAAGCTGAAGCGCTGGTGCAGACGATAAGGAAGCGTTAGTAGACGGCAGGTCAGTTCACTTAAGTTGGTTCGAGCACTGCTACTGGTACGATAAACCCACACAGGTCAGCTTTGTTTGCTGGACGTGGGCGTTGCCCACGTCCTTTTTCTTGGTCCTGAAGAATTTTTTGCCCGTAGTTGAAGCCAAATGGAGGTGTGATGAGCATAAATTCTCACCATCCCCTCGACGCAATGTTCTCTTTAATCAAACCCGTTGTAGAGGCTTCAGGCCACCAGTTGTACGACATTCAACAGAATGGCGGGACTCTGGCAGTGCTTGTCGATGGCGATGATGGTATTGGGATTGAAGAACTAGCTCAGTTGAGCCGTTCAGTTTCGAACGTTCTAGATGAACACGATCCGATACCAGGCCGTTACACACTCGAAGTCTCAACGCCGGGTGTGGAACGACGACTGCGGAACGAAAGTCACTTCAGCGGGGCGATAGGTGAGGTCGTCAATGTTCGCACCACGCCGGAACCGGACGGACGCCGACGTGTGGTGGGTACTTTGCTTTCGGTCGAAGGCGACAGATTAACCATTGACGACGCGGACACAGGCGTCACCGAAGTTCATTTAACTCAAATCGAAAAAGCTCGGACTGTTTTTGAATGGGGCCCCGCTCCAAAACCCGGAAGTTCAGCTGGGTCTAATGGTTCGAAACACGATCACAAAGGAGGAAGTCAAAAATGACTACCCCGGACATGATGGAAGCTCTTCAAGCTTTGGCAGCTGAAAAAGGAATGACAACCGAGTTGTTGCTTGAAGCGGTGGCTAACGGCCTTGAGTCTGCTTACAAAAGAATGCCGGAAGCCGCCGACGACGCATATGTAGTGATCGACGAAATGTTCAATATTTCAGTGATTGCACAAGAAATCGACGAAGAAGGCAACGTTGTTCAAGAGTGGGATGACACACCTGAAAACTTCGGTCGAATCGCTGCTCAGACAGCCCGTCAAGTACTTACTCAGCGAATTCGAGAAGTCGAACGCGACATGAAGTATGACGAATATGCCGGCCGCGAGGGTGACATAGTGACAGGCATCATTCAGCAAACGGACTCGCGCTACACCCTTCTTGATTTAGGTCGGGTGGAAGCTCTTCTGCCGCAGTCGGAACAAGTGCCTTATGAAAGACCTGAACCGAACAGTCGGCTTAAGGCATACATCGTTGAAGTTCGTAAAACAGCCAAAGGTCCTCAGATTGTGGTGTCTCGCACCCACCCCGGATTGATTCGCGAGCTTTTCAAGCTAGAAGTTCCTGAAATCAGTGATGGGATAGTCGAAATGAAAGCCTGCGCGAGAGAACCAGGCCATCGAACCAAAATTGCTGTCTGGTCGAATGACACCAACATTGACCCAGTAGGAGCGTGCGTTGGGGCGCGAGGAGCTCGCGTGCGCCAGGTCGTAAACGAATTGCGCGGCGAGAAAATTGACATTGTTCCCTTTTCTGAAGACCAACATGACTTTGTTGCTAAGGCGCTTTCACCTGCAAAAGTGCGTGAGGTTCGGTTCCACGAAGTCGAAGGTGTAGCTGAAGTCGTGGTTCCTGACCATCAGCTTTCACTTGCTATCGGTCGAGAGGGTCAAAATGCAAGACTGGCTGCGCGTTTAACGGGCTGGCGGATTGACATTAAGAGTGAAACTCAAATTCTTGACGAAGAAACGGCCTATGCCGAAGGCGATTGGGCAGAAGGTGAGTGGGTTACAGACCCCGAAACTGGGGAACAGACATGGGTCCCAGCGGATGGCAGTGAAGCGATGTCAGCAGACGACTGGGCGACGGCCGCAGAAGAAGCAGAAGCTGACCAAGCCGCGGCGGCCGGCGTGCTGTTGGAAGACAGTTCAGAAGCCGTCACCCAGGAACCGGATGAAGGAGATGCAGTTCCCAGCGAAGAAACTGACGATGGCGAACCCTCAGAAGAAGAAGATAATCAAGAAGAGATGGAAATCGAGGAAGAAGAGCTAACTAACTGACCAACTGTGGGTGCTATACCCGGTAGCGTTGCTCAACAGTCAATGGCACTGTTATTTACCGGAAACCCGTCGATGTCTGAGAAGATAGAAGACGTTACGAACCATCCGCCGCTCACAGATCCCAACTAAAAGTAAGGAACGCGTTTGCCCAAGAACCCCCGGGTGCATGAACTCGCAAAAGAGTTAGGTCTCACCAACGATGAGACTCTCGCGCTCTGTGACGCGCTTGGCATCGAAGTAAAAAGCCATTCGTCGAGTATTCAAATAGCGCAAGCTGACAGGGTGCGCCGTAAAGCCGAACGGGAAGGTCTGATTCGGGAAACGCAGCCGGAAGAACCCCAAGAGGCGAAGAAGGAAGATTCGGCGAAGAAGAAAGCCCCGGCGAAGAAGAAAGCCCCGGCGAAGAAG